>Ga0194119_10001626_pt1 | contig 40385 bp, 17 predicted proteins | sample TA2MahC100mmetaG_FD_148620 | JGI IMG/M metagenome (GOLD analysis project Ga0194119, IMG submission 148620) | Freshwater microbial communities from Lake Tanganyika, Tanzania - TA2015018 Mahale Deep Cast 100m | ecosystem: Environmental > Aquatic > Freshwater > Lake | place: Tanzania: Lake... | reverse complement strand
ATCGAAACTAACTGCTGATTTTCCGTATGGTGTTCACTTTTACCCAAACGCGCCCCAATGATCACCCCAGCCACGGCAGGTTGAAGGAGCATGTAATGACTCGCCAAGGTGGCAATGCCCACCCCATGCTTCTGGGCTATGGGTTGGAGTGTGCGTAGAAGGTTTTGGAAGCGCTCCCATCCTCCGGCAGCATCGATGAATCGTTTGTACTTCATTTGAGACCAGGTGAGCGATTCACTCAAAACCGGCTCTGGTTTTTCGAGCCATTTTTCCGAAAGGAATCCTCCTGCCACGGTTCCGAAAGCCAGCAATTTCACCCCATGGGTCAAGCAGAGCTGGGTCATTTCCCCCGCTGCCCGTTGATCTAGGAGGGAATAGCAGACCTGGTTGGAAACCACCTCTATCCCTGAATTGACCACCACCTGGAGGTGGGCCGTATCAAAGTTGGTTAGGCCCAGGTGCCGAATCAGCCCCTCATTTTTTAGTTCTTGCAGCCAGAAAAGGCAATCCACCCAACTGGGATGCGCATAGTGCCAAGCATGAAACTGCATCAGGTCGATCTGATCCGTTTTCATTCGCGTCAAGGCGGTTTCCACCGCTTCTCGCACTTGGGCAGCAGTGATTTTTCCGGGGGAGGGAACCCATTTGGTAAAAAATTGCGCAGCATCAGACCCGTAGGTTTGCCGGAATACCCCAGTAATCTCCTCCGCTGACCCATAGTGGTCCGCCATGTCAAAGGTGGTAAATCCCGCATCCAGGTAGGCTTTCATGTGCCTGGCTGCTTCCAGAGGATTGACCTTGGTGCCATCACGTTCTAGATCGGCAATCTGCCAAAGCCCAGTAAGTGCTCGGCTCATCGTCAAGCCCGGCGCGAGCTCCATATAGTTTGAAAGGGTCATTGTTGCTTAGGGTAACTTTGAAAATTTTTCGTGTAGGTCGGAATTGGTCTTTTTTAGTTTTGTCCAACGGATAAAAAACAAGCCTGCCGCCATCCCCATCACGATCAACCAAATCCAGGTGGAATGAAAATACCAGGCATCGACCGAGGAGGTCAAATCTTTGTAGGTATGTATCACTAGGAAACAGATCAGGAAAACACTGCCGATTCCGACGATGATTGCCCTTGTTGCCTTGTTGGGGAAAATTGCAATCTGCTTCGCCAAAGTTGAATTCCGTTTGGGTAGCCAGGCCACCGAAAGGCACATGAAAATAAAATTAACCAGCATGGAGGTGACCATGATATCGATCCCGAGGAAGAAATCTCCTGCAAAGTGGCTGCCCAAAATTCCTAGGGAAGAAACCCCTCCGCTCAAGAGGATGGCCGGTACAGGGGTATGGAACTTGGGATGAATACCTGCCAGGCTTTTGGGGAAAATTCCATCTTCTCCCCAGGCAAATACAAGTCGAGATACAGATAGGATCATCGCTGGCAGGTCATTGAGCAGGGCAATGGCAGCACCTAGCAGGATGGCAATGCCAATTCCAGCCGGAAGGAGAATGGTCAGCAGGCCGGCTGCGGTCAGGTCTTTGGAAAGAGCCTCCTCAGCCACAAATTGCCAAGGGACGGTGTGGTAGACCGCATAGGTAAAGGAAACGTAAAACAAGCCCACCATGGTAATCGCCAAACCAATGGCTCGAGGAAGGTTGCGAACTGGATTTTTGGCCTCTCCGCCGGCCTGAGCAATGGAGTCGAACCCGATAAAACTCGAGAATAAAATGGCGGATGCCGACAAAAAGGTGGTCCAGTGGAAAGGGACCTCCATGAGGTCAACAGACCTTCCTTCCTTTAGGGCTAGGGCCGCCAAAAAATCCTCCTGGGTATAACTCAATCCTCCGGCGATCACTACCAGGCCCAAGACAAGCATTAAGACCATCAGCGGAATCAGTATCCGCTCATAAAAGGTCAATCCGAGGATATTGATTCCAATAAAAGACCAAAGAATTACCAAGGCAAGGGTCACTCGAACTAGCCCTTGATCCAACCAAGCGGCCCATACCGTCCAGTCCAAAGCAAAGGCTAGTTCCCTAAAAAAGGGAATCACCACGTAGGCAATCACGCCGATGACGATGGACAAGCCGAACCATTGGGAAAAGCTCGCGACAAAGCCCCAAAAAGGGTGTAGGGCTCTGCTGGCGTAGAGGTAGGAGCCTCCCGCTCTGGGCATGGCAGAGGCTAAAATGGAGTAGGCCAATGCAGCAAAAATTGCTGGGATCGAGGCAAACAAAAATGCGGGTAGCACATAAGGGCCAATGCCGGGCACATTCCGCTGAATCATAAATGGAACCACATAGATGGAGGCTCCAATCATCGAACAGACGCCAGTAGCGGTTAAGCCCAGTAGGCCCAAGCTTCGGTTGAGGGTGGAGGAGGGACTGCTCATGGATGGCTAAAATAAGGAAAAATAGGATGTCGCCTAGGGGATTTTAAATTCCTTCGATTTTTTGTTGTAGCATCCTCAATAATTGTCCTAGGAGGGTAGGATTCAATCCTGTTTAGTGAATAATGTGACTATTTTTTTGATGTGGAATCCAACCTACTAAGGTGGCAAGCAACCATTCGCTTCCAAGTTGGCCACGGTTTTTATCCTTTATGGCAATGGTTGGCAAAAGAATCTTTAGGTTATGTTACACCTGGCCTTTTATAAAAAATCAACTGATTTTATCCTTCAGTGGTATTTAGGATTATCTTGGTACTTCTTAAGTTTGGAAAAAGTTAAAAAAGTAAGTGTTGACCTTAGTTGAACCCTTTTATTATTATGTCCTATCATCACTGATGGGCTTGTTTGGGATACATTTGATTATCAGAAAAGGGATTCTGGCTTCCAAGTTTTTAGGCATTTCTCTTAGTCTTTATGCTTTTCGAATCATCACCTCTTATTTTACTACCGGGGGGAGGTTGCTGGAATTTCCTGAACTGGCCTTAATTCAATCTCCTAGCCATTTTTTATTTGGGCCTATACATTTTCTTTTTGTGTATTATATCCTCAAGCCCCAAAAGACCTTTTCTAAATTTTTTTGGTTACTTTTTATTCCTTTCGGACTTCATTTGGCGGAGATGCTTCCTTTTTACTTCGGCCCCGTAGAAGCAAAGTTGCAAGAGATACAATTGATCATGACCCACAAGTCTTTGGTCAACTACCCCAGTCATGTAAATCATTTGCCCACGCTTCTATTGTCTATCTTGAAGGTGGTTTCGACCCTTGGTTATTCCATCCTTTCGCTTGGGTTCATCCTCTTTTTTATAAAAAAATATACCAAGGTCACCTACCAAAAAAATAAATGGCTTTTGAATTGGCTGCTACTTGAAGGAAGCTTCGGCTTACTTTCTGCTATTTTCAGTGCTTGCTACGTAGCAGGAATTATTGGTTTCAATAACCTCATTTTTTCATACACCGATCTACTCATGCTGATGGCTTCTTTTATTAATCTCATGGTTATTTTACTGAAGCCAAGCCTATTGGATGGTACTGTCTTTCAATCCTTGGTAAACAGATTGCATGAAGAAAAAAGACAAGGAAATCCGGGTGAAAATGAAGCTTTATTGGCTAAATACGAAACCTTGGCTAGAAAACTAGAAGAATATTTTTTGACTAAGAAGCCATTTTTAGATTCCCAGCTAAGGCAGGAGAATGTAGCAGATCAGCTCGGAGTTTCAAGCCGAGAATTGTCACGCATCATGCAATACATGTATCAATTAAGTTATCCAGATTTTGTCAATTCTTGGAGAATAAATTATATCGTAGAACAAATTAATCATGATCAAAAATGGAGAGGACATTCTCAGGAGCTCCTTGCTGAAATGTCTGGTTTTGGGACAAGGCAAGGACTTCATAATGCGATAAGTAAACTTCATGGCATGACTCCAGCTTCTTTTTTTGAACAAAGGACTACTTCCTAAAATTTGTCCAATATTTGTAGTTCGCTCCTTTTGTTACAAATAAGCTGGTCCAAAAATTGTTAGTTGGTAAAGGATTTTAAAAGACCTCCATGATAAACCCAGGAACGTTTTATATCTTTTCGCTACTAATTTCACTTTGTGTGCTTTTCGGCATAAATTTTTTGTTTCGGAAAGGGACTTTAGTTGCCGTGAAAATTTTAGCCATTCAATTTTTAATTGGAGGACTTTTAATCGTAGCCAGCTTTTATATTTTACCCGAAAACATCCTGCAATACCCCTACTTTTTTCGAACCATTGCCCCTTTTCACTATGCGCTTCCCCCGCTAAACTTTCTATTCTTTTGGTATTTTTTTCATCCAAACGAAAAATTTAAGAAAACTTTCCTCCTGTTATTTTTCCCTTTCCTATTTCAATTTTGTGAATATCTCCCCTTCTACTTGACTTCTAAAGAAGTGAAGCTGGAGGAGATATCTTGGATGATAGCCCAGGGTAATTTTTTTGCATTTAGTCCTCGCTACATGTGGATTGAGCCTATGGTGCACAATGCAGCAAAATTTATTTATGCGCTGATTTTTTGTGTTTTGATGCTAGGGTATTACCTTAAATTTAGGAGGGAAAAGCAATACCAAAAATTGTTTGAAAGTCGATTAACACACCTGTGGATCCTAGGGATTTTGACTTTTCGAGTGGGGCTAATTTTATATACCATCTTCCTATTTTTCAATAATCAATTGGGGAAATTTGATGTAGTCAACTATGTATTCATAGCAGAATTTTTCAACATCATCTATCTGGTAATCCACCCCAATCTGCTGGATGTGAGCACGCTATCAGAAAAATTAAGAGGCAAAGAAAAAATTGAACCCAAGCTTTCGGACTTGGAGCAACAAAAGCTCTCTGCTCTGGCTGAAAAAGTAGAAACCTATTTTAAAAGTAATCAGGTGTATTTGAATTCCCAATTGACGGTGGAACTACTCGGGACATTTACTGGAATTCCCCATAGAACCTTAAGCCTAGCCATCAAGCGCATACATGGGATTAGTTTCAGAGATTACCTTAATAATTATAGAATTGCCTACATCGAGGAAAATTTTAACGACCCAAAGCGGGCGAGTCAGTCTACAGTAGAAAAGCTCGCAAGGGAGGCTGGTTTTGGATCTAGGCAAGGATTTTACACTGCCTTAAAAAAGGCAAAAGGCTGTACTCCCAAGGAATATTTTAGCCAAATGAAAGCTTAAAATTTGTTGTCTAAGTTTTGTAATATTTACTTTTTTTGACAAATACAACCCTTCCTTTTCATTTTTTTTGATTGCGGTTGTCTGTCACCTATCTCTGCCGCTACTGCTGAGGCAAAGGGTACATCCTGCATTGCCCCAAGTGTAAAAGACAAGTGTTGCCGACCCACCTCTTGTCTTGACAGCAAGTCTCTTGGACAGGCAGTGAAAATTATTTTCTGAGCAAGAAATTAGAAATTCTATGATTACTGAGTTAGTGAAATTTGATTTTATACATTTTACCAAGAAGGGGATATTTCTTTTTTTATTTCTTTTTTCCCTGGCAAATTCGGTTTATTCCCAATCCTGCCCTTCTATCACTATTGTTCGGCAACCTACGAGTTTTGATGCTTGGACCGGCTACTCTGGGACTGCAAACAATTTTAGCGTTTATGCGACCAGTACGGGGGGCGCGCTAAGTTACCAATGGGAACGTAGTACCGACAATGGGGCTACCTGGGCTCCCATTTCAGCGAACTTAGATGCTGCAGCCACAACTTATTCCAGTTTCAATGCGGCCACAGTGTATTATACCAACACCAGTGGTTCCATCACTGCCTTGCATAGTTATAAATATCGGGTTAAGGTTTCCAATACAACCTGTTGGGTATACAGCAACGAGGTAGTCCTTCGAGTCTTTGGTCCTACTTATTTTCCTGGATTGGCCCTCCCCTCCACCACCAATTACTGTTCTTCTTCCCCTTCTTTGGCTGTAGAATTAAATGCATCCAATAGTTCCTCTATGTCTGTCTTTACATGGGAGCGGCGAGTAGGTCCTTCCGGTACTTGGGTGGCTATTTCCGCTTCCAATGCGAGTACCTTGGATGCTGGATTGGTGTATTCCAACTACAACACTTCTAATCTTCAACTTTCGGGTGTAAGCTCTGCGGCCGAAGTACTACAATTTCGCTGTAAAGTAACGATATCGGTAGTTTCTACCAATGTCATTCAAACCAGTAGTGGGTCTACCACCAATTCCAATACCAATACCATTTCGAATGTCTACTCCCCAGTAACCACTTTGGTGCCGGGGTCTTCCTTGAGTATCACGCAAATGCCGGCTACCTTGGCCTCCTTTTGTGCTGCGGGGGCTTCCCAGACCCTCACAACTTCAGCCACTGCAGCAAGTGGAAATCTCATCTACCAATGGCAAAGAAGCACAAACAATGGCACTTCTTGGACCAATATTTCTAATGATGCCGTTTTTTCTGGAGCACAATCTTCCTCGCTCACCCTCACCAATCCAAGTAGCACCTTCAATAACCACCAATTGAGATGTAAAGTCACCACTGATCTATCGAATTGCAATACCTACACCACCGTCTCAACTATTAAAATAGGTACTCAGGCTACTTTTACGACGCAGCCAACTCAATCTACGGGTACTTTTTGTCAAAACAGCGTCAATGCAACCGTATTTTACCCCGTACTATCTGGGATGACTGGAAGTAATTCAGCTACTTACAGTTTCCAATGGTACCGTAATACCTCCAATTCCTATGCTGGTGCAACGCCTGTAGTGGATCAGACCAATATTGGATTTCAGGTGCCTACCGATCAAGCAGGTACTTTTTACTTTTTCTTGCAAGTCATCAACGATGCAGGTTGCTTGACCAATAGTGCCATCGTAGGGCCTTATACCATTAGTCCTGCCCCTAGCATCACCGTAGCCCCTACCGTCACCAACTCTTCTCTTTGCGTAGGGGATTCTTTTACGATGACTGCCACAGCTTCTGGCTTGGCTGGACAAGCCCTCAGCTACCGGTGGTGGAGAGGAGCACCTCCCTACGATCAAAATTCATCTGCTGTCACTACTGCTTCATCCAACCCAACCTTTTCTAAGTCCAATGTGACCACCTCAGATGCGGGCAGCTACTATTTGGAAGTCACCTCCTCCCCCTCGGGATGTAAAGCCTATAGCAAAGACCCTATCGTCATCACTGTGACCTCACCGCCCGCTGCACCCACCAATGTGGTGGCAGCGCCCACCACCATTTGCAATGATCCAGGTACGGTCTCCAACCTTTCTGGAACCACTGCAGCGGATAGTCGAATTTTTTGGTATACCGCTGCCTCAGGAGGTAGCCCCCTGGGTTCCTCGGCTTCTGGTCAAGCTTTTCCAGTTACTCCTTCCACCACCACTACCTATTACGCAGAGGCGAGGAAAAATAAACCTGTCGTTTTTGGATTTAGTTATCAGGTCCAAACTTGGATAGTACCTGCAGGTACTACCTCCATTTTTTTGGATATCAAAGGCGGTGGGGGAGGCTATGGAGGGTCCGATTCAGGTTCTCCAGGTAGCGGAAACGATGGAGCACAGGCCACAGGAAATGTAGCCGTAACTCCGGGTATGAAGCTTCGATTTGCCATTGGAGGCAAAGGAACTCAAGGAGGGGGATGTAGAAATCCCATTGGTGTTTTTGGGGGATTAGGAGGATACAATGCTTTAGGGTATCATGGGGGTCGTGGGGGAGATGCTGGGTTTATCGGCTGTTCGGGAGCTGGCGGCGGGGGCGGGGGCGCGACCTATGTAGAACTCTTAGATCAAAATGATAATGTGATTTCCACCTGGATTTTGGCAGGTGGTGGTGGTGGCGGTGGTGCTGGGGCGCTTGGTAATGGCGCCTATGGTCTTGCCTACGACGCCACAAAAATCATCAGTGGGAATATAGGACAGAAGGGGGTGACCATGGTAGGTGATGGTGCTGGCGGCGGTGGCGGCGGTGGCGGTGTCAAAGGAGGGTTTGGCGGACTTGCCGGAGGAGAATCAGGAGCACCTGCAGGATATATGGGGGAGAGTTTATCTACTGGATTAGCCTTACAGCCTACCTCATACAACGCACAAGAAGGATGGGTGAAAGTCACTTTAGTAGGTTCAGAGGAAAACTCATGTCCCATTTCACCTAGAGTAGCCGTGACCGTGACCGTATCTCCCAACCCTGCGGTGATCATCACTTCCCATCCTACTATGGTAAATCAATGCGGAAATGGAACAGCTACCTTCAGTGTATCGGCTACCAACGCGACTACCTACCAATGGCAAGTGAGTACCACCAATGGTACCTCATGGACCAATATTACAGGAGCCACTACTCCGGCAAGTTCAGGAAAAACCTATTCGGGCTGGACTACTTCCACCCTTAGCATAATAGGTATAGGCAGTACACCAAGCGGACTGGTCTACCGTTGTTTGGTAGGAAATACCTGCGTAAGTATAGCCAGCAATACAGCTTCTTACAACGTCACCAATAATAGTGCCTATACCCTGACTGCGCCTGCTGCCCGCTGTGAAACCACCGGAGCACCTACAGCCTTGTTTAGTTCTTCCAATGTCACCCTTACCAGCGGAACAGGCGGGTCTACCAACTTCCAATGGCAAAGAAGTAGTGACGGGGGATCTACTTGGGTAGATATTACCGCCAACCTGGATGCGGGTCTTACCTATAGTAGTTTTAATTCAACTACCACTACCATACCCTATCTAACTTTTTCGGCTTTGCCCTACAGCATTAACGCCTACCAGTATCGCTTAGTAAGTACCAATGGATCCTGTACGAGTACTTCCAATGCCGTACCCATTGCCGTCACTCCTTTACCGATAATTACTGCGCAGCCTGCCCCTAGTTTTGTATGCAGCGGCGCGGCCACCTCCTTTTCGGTCACTGCCACCTCAGTGACAGGCTACCAATGGCAAGTCAGCACCAATAGAGGGATCACCTGGACCAATATCACTGCCGCAACTACGCCCAACCACAGTTTGAATTACAGTGGATGGAACACAGCTACTTTGGGATTGAGCGCAACTCCTGCGGGTACCACGGGATACCGCTACCGCTGTGCACTAACCAATGCCTGCGGCACAAAAAATTCTGCTGAAGCAAGTATCAATCCTGCCCCCACCGTGGTGCAAAGCAGCCTGACCGTCTCTACCTGTTCCACAGCCACCACGGCCAACTTGACCACTGCTTTATCCCCTCTTTCCCTGCCAAGCAATGTTTCGGTTCGATGGTTTAACAATCCTAACAAAACAGGAGCGCCTCTAAGCAACCCTACTGCAGTAGCTGCAGGGACCTATTATGCTTTCTTTTTTAACAGCACCTTGAACTGTTACAGCCCAGTCTCAACAAGCGTGACTGTACTTCTCGGCGACACCGACTGTGATGGTATCGGAAATGCAGAGGACGTAGACGATGACAATGATGGAATTTTAGACGTGTCCGAACAATATTGCAGGGTAATCGCCAGCATAACAGATCTTTATGGACCATCCAATTGGAAGTCAATTTCATGGACCGGGGGAGCCTACTTGGCTCAATATAACTCTGCCAATCCTTCCATTTATATTGATGGAGTCTTAAACAATGGGGTCGAAGTGTTTCGACCAGGTACGGTAGCCAATCCCATTGCCGGGGACGATTTTACAGCTACCCCCATCATCTTTACCCTAGTTACCCAAAATCCTATCCATGCAGATGGATTTTCCATAGTCAATGATAATGGAGCAGGAGGTGATCATATAGTAAAGGCCGACGTTCAGCTTTACACAGGATTGGCTTCCAATCCCGTCTTGATGGGAATCGAGACTGTAGATAATATGGTGGGCGGTTCTGGGCGCTATCCTTTTAGTAAAGGATATGATAATATCACCTCCATTAAAATTCTGGTTTACAAAACCGAACCTGCAGGGACTCAAGCGGCCAATGGAATGCAAATGGGTGAATTAGGGCTTTATTCAAATGCGGGGACCTTTTGTGGAGATTTAGACACCGACAATGATGGCATTCCAAACAGACTAGATTCTGATTCGGACGGAGACGGCTGCAGTGATGCGCTGGAAGCAGGGGCCACATCGAGTACGACTGCAAATTTTAATTTTACAGGGGCAGTAGGGGTAAACGGGCTGGACAATTCTTTGGAGACCACCGATAACGGCAGCATCAATTACGTATCAACGTACAATCCTTATGCCTTGGGATCAAACCTCAGTGTGTGTGCAGACACAGATAATGATGGGGTGGGGGATTTGCTTGACTTAGATGACGACAACGATGGAGTATTGGATCATATTGAATCTCCAACTTGTTATGCTACTTCTGCAGAGGCTGCGCTGTTGGGCTCAGTGACCACAGGGCTTCAGATCTACAGTACCAATGTCATTGGGAATGCAATAGACAACAATTCTACTACCTATTCCGCCTTCAATCCGAACATCAGCTGGGTGGGAGTGGAGATAGTTAGAATGACCCCTAATGTGGTAGGTAGGCTACAGATTACAGGGGTGCAGTTAGATTTGATCAATTGGGCCCTCTCCAGTACCACAGCAAACACCTTTAAACTTCAGGGGAGCAACACCAATGGGGCCACTTGGGTAGATCTATCTGCAGCAGTAAGCTCTACTGCCAACTCAGGAAGTTTTACTATCTCCAATACGCTACAGCCGAGCCAGAGCTATTCCCTGTATCGAATCGTGGGAGTTGCGGGGACTTCGTATTATGGAGGCGTTACCGAAATACGCTTTCTTCTTCCAAGCACCTACAATCCTTCTTCTTTCCCAAAACCGAATTGCGCTGTGGATACCGATGGGGATGGGCTGGTTAATCATCGGGACTTGGACTCCGATGGAGACGGCTGCAGCGATGCGCTGGAAGCAGGGGCCACTTCGAGCACGACCGCGAATTACCAGTTTGCGGGTACCATGGGTGTCAATGGCTTGGACAATAGCCTGGAGACTAGCCCAGACAATGGAGTACTCACTTACGTGAATACCTACAATCCCTATGCACTCAGCGAAAACATCAATCTTTGTGCGGATACTGACGGGGACAGCGTTAAAGACTTTTTCGATCTAGACGACGACAACGACGCGGTTTTGGATGCTAGAGAATCCCCTACCTGCTTTTATCTTGCGGGTAGTTTTAATGCGGGCAACAGAAGCTCTACGGGAATCCTGATCACCTCGGAGCTTCCCATGAATTCGCCGTACAATGTCCCTTCCAAACTGGTAGATGGGGATGAGACTACTCAATATACGGTATTATTTGTCAATGGAACTTCTGCAGTCAACAAGGAGATTTACAAATTTGAGTTTCCAGTGCCCCTGGAGCTGACTCGAATCCATTTACGATTTGTCAATACAAATAGCCATTTTAATGCGGGGACTACTATCCGACTACAAGGTAGTAATGACAATGCAACTTGGACCAACTTGAATGCGGGGGTAAGCTATGATGCCGGCACGGACAATAACATCGTGGCCCCATTTTGGACAGTAAATACCCCAAACGAGCAGTTTTCGGTTACCCAAAATCAGGGCAGGTATAAATTTTATCGATTATTTGCCACGGCTGGGGTAGTAAATGCCAATGGACTTCCCAATGAAGTGTATTTTATTTTGCCTACAAGCTATAATGCTAGTGCTTACCCTAAAGTAAGTTGTAGTGGAGCCAATACGGATGGAGATGCCCTTCCCAATCATAGGGATCCGGATGCTGACGGAGATGGATGCAACGACGCCATAGAGGCGGCGGGATATCCCATAGGCACGGCTGTGCCTGTGGCGGGGACTACTTCCTCCAATTACGGTGCCAATGGTTTGGTAAACGCCAAAGAAACTGCTGCTGAAAGCGGACTCTTTAATGGAATTTATTCTTACAGCTATGCTACTTCCTCCACGATCAATGCCTGTACCGATACAGACAGCGATAGCATAGGCGATGTGTTTGATCTGGACGATGACAACGACGGCATTTTGGATGTCAACGAGTCGGTAGCTTGCCTTGACGTGGGAAGAGATCCAACTTCACTTAGCTTCAACGGCACGGCCATAGGTACAGTCACTTCAAACAGTATCGCTGGAGACACAAGGCAGAGCAACGTGTGGCGCTCTTCCTATTCCGAGGCCTTGCCCTTGCCCATCACCCTAACTTTTAAGATTAGTGCAGCCAACAGTCCTGCTATGATAGGATTGATACCTGCCAATGCAAATCAGGATTTAACCTCTTATAATGCTGCGGCTTACCAGTTCTATTTCACTGGAAACTCCGTGTATGGAGGATTTCCCACTGCCTGGAATTACCAATCCTCAAAAATCACTGGGGAAGAATATAAACTTACCATCAATGCCTCCGGTCAGGTGACTGCATTTAAAAATGGGACGCAGGTGGCCACCTTTGCAGGTACTCTATCTGATTACCGATTGGTTATTTCTTCCTACGATGCAATTCCACTCACCTACTCCAACATGATTCTCACCGATGCGCTCAACCCCGTTCGCTTGAGTTGTACAGACTTGGATACAGATGGGGATGGCATTCTAAACCGATTGGAAGTGGACTCTGATGGAGATGGATGCAACGACGCGGTAGAAGCTAAGGTAGTAGCCTTGGGCACTACCGTGCCGCTAGCTGGCCCCTTCGGGGCAAATGGATTTGCGGATGCCCTAGAGACAGGAAGCGAAAGTGGGGTGTATTCGGGAACCTACCTTTACGATTATGCAGTAGACCCTTCGCTAAAAGCCTGCTTGGATTTTGACGGGGACGGCATACCTGATTTGTTTGACCTAGATGCGGACAACGATGGAGTGACCAACCTGGAGGAGGGATTCAAATGTGTAGCTCTCACAGATTTTTGTCAAATCTTTACTGATCCCCTGCTAAGAGCTCAAAACTTGGTAGTGAATGGAGACTTTTCTGCAGGAAATACCGGATTTACTTCTACCTACACCTACAATACGGCTTCCGTAGGATGCGCAGACTATCAAATCCATCCTTCTGTTTCTTGGGTCAATAGCATCGGCTCATGCTCCCAAGGCAATGCCATGCAGCTAAATGCAGATTGCACCGCCCCATTGACCGCTTTTTGGATTCAAAACATTACCGTAAAGCCAAACACTACTTACAGGGTGGGCTGGTCAATGGCACATGTCAATGGAGCGAGTGTTGGTTTTTCTATCAACGATGGCCCTATGCAAGGTGTCTATCCCACCACGAATACTTGGACTACCGTCAGTAGCACCTTCATGACGGGCAATACCACCAGCATCAAGCTGTCCTTGCTTGAAACCTCCGGAGTCGTGAACACTGCAGATTTTGCCGTTGACGATATTTTCTTGATCGAAGCGAAGGGCTTGTATTGTACCTCTACTACAAATACGGATGGAGATGCCAACCCCAACTACCTAGATTTGGATTCAGATGGAGACGGCTGCAGCGATGCCATTGAGTCAGGTTCCAAAGCAGAAGCAGATGCAGCAGGGCAAACTACCAGCTCCTCGGGGGTGGTACCTGCCCCCTATGGAAGCAATGGCCTTGCCGATTACCTAGAAACGTCAGCAGGAAGTGGGGTGTACAAGGGATCCTACACTTACAGCTTTGCCACAGCTGCAGGGATCAATTCCTGTCTAGATACCGATGGGGATACGGTATTTGACCTCTATGACCTTGACGATGACAACGATGGAGTACTGGATCATACAGAATCTCCGAGTTGTTTTATCTCTCCTGCAGACTGGCATGCGGTGGACAAACGTCCTTTGGCTTCCCTCAGCACCCCTTTGAATAGAGTAGCTAAGAAATCCGATTTGTCTCTACTGCTGGACAATGACAATGCCTTTGGGGCCATTCAATTTACCACCACCTCTCTTTCCCTCACCACAGGTCAAACCATTTTTCAGGTGAGTTTCCGTACCCCAATCAAACTGACCGACTGGTACATCAGTAAGTTTAGTGCTACGCAGATTATGAATGGAGCGGTCATGCTACAAGGCTCAAACGATGGCAATACCTGGACCAATCTTTTCAGTAGCGCAAGCACTCCTGCCAATGCCACGCAGACCACGATAAATGGTGGGCTATCCCTACCCAATACCAACCGCTTGCAGGTGCAGATCAATGCCGCAGCCTACCGGCACTACCGAATTCAATCGGCAGCTACCATCTCCATTCTTGATGGCATTGCCAAAGAATTTTATTTTGATGTAGATGCTACGGCTTACATTCCTTCGCTCTATCCCAAAACTAGTGCTTGTACCACCGATACGGATGGTGATGGCAAACGAAATCACCTGGATCTTGATTCCGACGGGGATGGCTGTGCGGATGCCATTGAAGCTGGAAGCTCTAACACTGCCACAAGTACGACGGTTTACCCTACAGGTTCGGATACCAATAGCAATGGCTTGATCAATGGATATGAAGGTGCTACTGCAGGGAGCATCAATTATACCTCTACCTATTCCAACTACGCTGTGGTCAATACCATCAATGCCTGTACCGATACCGACAGTGATGGAGTACGAGATTTACTTGATCTGGATGACGACAATGATGGAATACTAGATGAAGTGGAGTGCCCTACCCAGTTGATCAAAAAAGAAAGTTTTGGAACCTTTGGTACTGCCCCTGGACCTCGCAATTTTGCCAACACCGTGGCAACGGGAGGATACACCTACACCACCACAAATACGGCGGCCACACAGTATGCCATTATAAATAAGACCACCGTGTGGTTTACCCAGTCTGCCACGTATTGGAGATATCCAGGGCATACAACGGGAGCAGATAACGACGGCTACCTGGCAGTCAACGCAGGCACCGTAATTGGTGATTTTTACAGAGATACTCTTCAATTATCCAAGGGAGTTACCTACACGGTTTCCTATTGGCACCAGGCCGCTTCGGCAGCGAATGACTACCAATTATCAGCGGATTTACTTTCTACCAATGGCACTATACTAGCCTCTGCCAATAGTGGTCTACAAAATACCTTGGGATGGAAACAGTCCTCGATCAATTATACTCCAACATCGGACCAAACCGTCTACTTTAGGGTTCGTAATGTTTCAACCAATTCGGCGGGGAATGATTTTTCTATAGATGACATCTCTATTACTACCTCGGGCTGCCCAGACTCGGATAACGACGGCATACCCAATAGCAAGGACTTAGACTCCGATGGTGACGGCTGCTTCGATGCCGTGGAGGCAAAAACCACCTACACTACGGGCTCGGGGGTCTCTAGCGCTACTAAATTAACCAGCAGTACGCTCCCTGGTCCTTTTGGAGCTAATGGGTTTGCCGACGGAATAGAAACGAGTGCAGAAAGTGGCACCTACAAGGCTACCTACTTGTATTCTCGAGCTACAGATCCTACGGTTAAAGCTTGTTTGGATTCCGATTACGATGGGGTACCGGACATCGACGATTTGGATGATGATAACGATGGGGTATTGGATTCTGATGAATCAGGTTGCGAGTTAATAACTGCTACTATATCCCTCCTTAGAACAGGCACAACTACCTCGGGAGCATTTGTCGCTACTCCAAGTGTAGTAGGTGGGGATGTTAGTGTAGCGCCATTTACTGCTGGATATACCTATTGGATAGGTCAAAATAATCAAGATGAAAGTATCAAGTATACCTTTTCCAATCGAGTTACAAAGCTTGAATTAGGAACTGTTTTAAATATTTCTGGGACTTCATTAACAAACACCGAACTTCTAGAAATTTATTTAGACGATGTGCTTTACCCAGTTAATAGTAGCATGATAACTGGTTTGAATACCAATACACTTATTACTAGCGATGGTAAAATTGGATCCAAGACAACATCCGGTGTAACCAATTTTACCAACTTAATAATTAACTATCCTGCAGGATTTAAATCAATCAAAATCAGAAATAATCCATTATATGCAGGAAATGGATTTGAATTACAAAACATCACGGTAAAGGAGTATAATCTTCGAGATCTTGATTGTACAAATCCTAATAACGATACCGATGGGGACGGAATTCCCAACCGACTTGACCTTGACTCCGATGGGGACGGTTGTTCGGATGCCAATGAAGCGTACAATACTTCCACCGGGCAGGGTACCGATGGCAACCAAGTGTTTGGTACCAACCCCATCACGGTAGATGCTACGGGTAAAGTCACTACGGCTGCCTATCCTTTACCCAATGCCAACTATCTCTCCGTAGGGACGGCCAGTGTGATCAGTACCCAGCCCAGCGATCAGCTCCTTGTCCCCGGGGGAAATGCAGTATTTGCTGCCACCCTTACTACCGGATCGGGCACCACTTCCTACCAATGGCAGGTAAGTAGTGATGGGGGAAACAGTTGGACCAATGTCCCCAGTGCCTCCCCTTATTCGGGAGCGACTACCCCTACGCTCACGGTGAGCAATGTACCTGTAGCGATGAAGGGATACCGGTACCGATTGCAAATCTCCCAGTCTAATTATGTCTGTGGCACGGTGACCTCGGCGATTGCCAAAATCACCATGGACAATACCCCTTCTATCGTGGACGATGCGAAGACGGGAACGGAGGATTCTCCAGTCACCGGTAATGTGCTAAGCAATGATACAGGCTCGGGAGGTTCTACGGTGACGGTCAGCAGTTTCACCGTTGCAGGGGTAGCAGGAACTTTCACCGCAGGACAAACGGCCACTATTCCGAATGTGGGAACCATCCAAATGAACAGCAATGGTAGCTATTCCTTTACCCCTGCTGCCAACTACAACGGATCCGTGCCAGCGATCGATTACACGGCCACCGATGCCAATGGAGGCTCGGATGTAGGTACCTTATCGCTAACTATTGCTGCGGTAAATGATCCTCCAGTAGCAGTGGATGATGTAGTCAATGTCAATGAAAATACTACCACTACAGGCAACCTGTTGACTGAGGGGGTAGACGATAGCGATGTAGATGGAAATACCCTGAGTATCATCCAATTTAAAATCAATGGTATCACCTACAATCCTGGAGATGTGGCCAACATCCCTGGAAAGGGTACAGTACAAGTCAACGCCAATGGGACCTTTACCTTCACCCCCAGCTCAGGATTTACAGGAGTCATTCCTAACCTGGAGTACACCTTGAGTGACGGCAATGGGGGTTCTGATGTTGGGCTTTTGCAACTCACCGTCGTCAATGTCAACGATCCGCCTCTAGCGGCAGATGATGTCTTTTCAGTAAGCCAAAGTCAAAATGTGACGGGCAATGTATTGACCAATGATAGCGATCCAGATACTCAAGTTTCCAGTTTGCTGGTCACTCAATTTCTCTTAAATGGGACTACAGTAACGGTACATCCTAACAATGGGGGCACCCTTACCGTAGCCAATGTTGGGCAATTTACGCTACTCAAAGATGGTTCTTTCACCTTTGTTCCAGATAGCAATTTCTCGGGAAAGGTGCCTGACATCACCTATACGCTATCCGATGGAAGCTTATCAGATACGGGAGTTTTGCAAATTGTAGTCATCCCTGTGCCTGTAGCTCCTACAGCTGCGGACAACTCCGCCTCTGTAGCTGAAGACACGACTTTAAGTTGTACTGCAGCAAGGAATGCGGCAAGTACCTGTAATTTATTGGGCAACGACAGTGCGGATCCACGATTCAATGGATCTGACCCTGTTAATTTCCCACTATTGACTTTATCTATCACGGAGATTAGTTTTTCGGTAGGCAATACTACCTATACCTACCCTGCAGGCACAAGTAATCCTATCCCTGGGGTGGGTACCATCAAGGTAAATGCAGACGGAACCTATGAATTTGTACCCTTTAAAGATTGGAACGGAACCGTCCCTGACATCACCTATACGGTCACCGATGGGCAAGGAAATAAGTCAACTGCCAAACTTAGCCTCACGGTAATCGCAGTAAATGACAGTCCTATAGCTGTCAACGACGACAATAAAACAACCCCTGAAGATACCCCAGTCACCGTGAATGTCCTGACCAACGATTCAGACATTGATGGCAATACTACCTTGACGGTTACTCAATTTATCATAGGAGGAGTAACTACTTCGGTAAACCCAACGACTGGTGGAACTTATGTAATTCCAAACAAAGGAACGGTTACGGTATTAGCTACAGGGGAATTAACCTTTACTCCAGTGGCGAATTTTAATGGGGTGCTTCCGACCATTACCTATACCGTTACTGATGGCACTGCCACGGCCACTGCAAATGTAAACCTCACGGTAACTCCCGTAAATGATCTTCCCACCGTAGTCAACGAAAGCCCCAGTATCCCAGAAAACACCTCCATAACTGGGCAGAATCTATTGAGCAACGATAGCGATGTAGAAGCTCAAACCTTGAGTATTACCCAAGTTACCGTGGGTGGAGTGACTTATCCTGTGGGAACGGTAGTAGACATTGCCGGTGTAGGGACTCTCCTTGTCAATGCCAACGGATCGTACACCTTTACACCAAATCGAGGGTACTTTGGTACAGTACCAAGCATTACCTATGCTGTTTCGGATGGGAATGGTGGGGTAAGCAACGGCACCTTGGCCATTACGGTTACCCCGGTAAATGATCCTCCGGTAGTCACCAACGAAACGCTTACCCTACAGGAAGATGCAGTGGCTACAGGCAATGTACTTTCCAATGACACCGATCCTGAAAATAATACCCTCAGCATTACACAATTTACCATACAGGGCGTCTCAGGAACATTTACTGCAGGGCAAACCGCTACCATTCCGAATGTAGGAACCTTGCGCATCAATGCCGATGGGACCTATACCTTTACGCCTGTAGCCAATTACAATGGTTCCGTACCTCTGACGGAATATACCGTGAGCGACGGCTTGGGAGGTACGACTACCGGCAATCTTTCTGTTTTCATCGCTGCAGTAAATGATGCGCCAACCGTCACGAATGAGACACTTTCGGCACCGATCAATACCCCGATCTCAGGGAATGTGTTGACCAATGACCGTGATATAGAAGGTGCAAGCCTGAGTGTGGCTTCTTTCAGCATCGGCGGAGTAAGCTACCCTGTGGGTCAATTGACCACAATCACGGGTGTGGGTACGATAGTAATCAATGCAGATGGAAGCTTTGTATTTACTCCAGCTACCAATTACGTGGGTTCACCCCCTGTGATCACCTACACTGTCACGGATGGCTCTGCCACGAGTACCGGTACCTTGACTCTTACCATTACTCCCATAGATTCGGATGGAGACGGTATTCCGGATGCTACCGAAAAAGGAACGGGTGCGAACCCAATCGATACGGATGGAGATGGCACACCGGACTGGTTGGATTTGGATTCAGACAACGACGGCATCCCGGATAGTTTGGAAGATGCGGTATGTATTGGCGTCTTGCCTTGTACCCCAACGGATACGGATGGAGATGGCACACCGGACTTCCGAGATTTGGATAGCGATGGAGATGGCATTTCAGATGCGCTCGAGGATGCGGGTTGCACCGGTACAGCACCCTGTACTCCTACCGATACGGATGGGGATGGGATACCCAATCATTTGGACTTGGATTCCGATGGGGACGGGATTTCGGATGCAGTCGAAAAAGGCCCTACTGCCACGCCACGGGATACAGATGCGGATGGCAAAGCAGATTACTTAGATACGGATGCGGATGGAGACGGTATAGTGGATGCTACCGAGGGCACAGCAGACACCGACGGAGACGGTACTCCAAATTACCGAGATACGGATTCGGATGGCGATGGCATTACCGATGCGATCGAAGGAACCACCGATACGGATGGAGATGGTAATCCAAATTACATCGATACGGATAGCGATGGGGATGGCATTACGGACGCCATTGAAAAAGGGTCTACGTCTACCCCTAGGGATACGGATGGTGACGGCACCCCTGATTACAAGGATTTGGATTCGGATAACGACGGCATCTCGGATGCCACAGAAGGAAATACAGATACCGATGGAGACGGCATTCCGAATTTCAGGGATTTGGATAGTGATGGGGATGGCATCGCAGATGCGGTAGAAAAAGGCAACGGGTCAAGTCCTTTAGACAGCGACAACGACGGCATTCCCAACTACTTGGATAGCGATAGTGACGTGGATGGAATCCCTGATATCCTAGAAGGGAATATGGATAAGGATGGAGACGGAGTACCCAATTACTTGGACACCGATAGTGATGGGGATGGAATTACGGATGCTCTAGAAGACAGCGGATGCAGCGGTACTGCACCCTGTACTCCTACGGATACCGATGGAGATGGTACGCCCAATTACCTTGATCTAGATAGTGACGGGGATGGCATTACGGATGCCCAAGAAAAAGGATCTACTGCAAATCCGGTAGATAAGGATAGCGATGGCATTCCCGACTACCAAGATACCGATAGCGATGGGGATGGAATAACGGATGCAGTGGAAAAAGGAACCGGTTCCACTCCAGTAGATACGGACGGGGACGGAACTCCTGACTTTAGGGATTTGGATAGCGATGGAGATGGCATTACGGATGCTACCGAAGGAACCACAGATACGGACGGAGATGGTACCCCGAATTACCGAGACCTGGATTCGGATGGGGATGGAAAATCAGATGCCACCGAAGGCAGTGTAGATACAGATAACGACGGCACCCCCAATTATTTAGATTTAGATAGTGACGATGACGGGGTATTGGATACAGTAGACCAATGTCCTTTGGTCGCTGGATTAGCCAACCTAAACGGTTGTACTTTAGACAGCGATGGAGATGGACTGGTAGATACAATCGATACAGACGACGACAATGACGGCATCTTGGATACGCTGGAAGCAGCGGCTTGCAGTCCCTCCGCGGTAGATTGCGATACGGATGGGGATGGAATTCCAAATCGCTTGGATCTAGACTCGGACGGAGACGGGATTTCCGATGTGATCGAAGCAAATGGAACCGATGCCAATAAGGACGGAATTGCAGATGGTACTCCAGACAGCAATGGAGTGCCTGCCTCTGCCAATGGGGGACTGACCCCTCCCAATACGGATAGTACAGGAGCAAGTAATCCCTACGATACGGACAGCGATGGGGATGGCATTTCAGATGCCATCGAGAAAGGAAATGGGTCTACCTTGGCAGATACCGACGGGGACAACACGCCGGATTACCTAGATCTAGATTCGGATGGAGATGGCATCACCGATGCAGTAGAAGGCAGTGTCGATACGGATGGGGATGGGATTCCAAACTTCAGGGATTTGGATTCGGATGGGGATGGTATTCCTGACGCTACCGAAGGGGCGACCGATACGGACGGAGACGGTACGCCAAATTACAAAGACCTAGATGCGGATGGAGACGGTATTTTAGATGCAACAGAGGATGCGTTGTGTACGGGGACTTTGCCATGTGCCCCAACCGATTCGGACAATGACTCCATCCCAGACTATTTGGATGCGGACAGTGACAACGACGGCATTCCTGATGCCATCGAAAAGGGAACAAGCGCTACGCTTGCGGATACGGATAGCGATGGGACACCTGACTACCTAGATACGGACAGTGATGGGGATGGGATTCTTGACAGTGTAGAAGACTCCGGATGCACGGGTACAGTTCCATGTACCCCTACCGATACGGATGGGGACGGCATTCCAAACTTTAGAGATTTGGATTCGGATGGGGACGGCATTTCAGATACTACAGAAAAAGGGCCTACTTCCACGCCTGCAAACACGGATGGCGATGCAAATCCAGATTACTTGGATGTAGACAGCGATGGGGATGGTATTTCCGATGCGGTAGAAGGGAATCTAGACAGCGACAATGACGGCACGCCAAACTACCGAGACCTAGATAGCGATGGGGATGGTATCCCGGATAGCATCGAAAAAGGACCTACCGCTACTCCAGTGGATTCCGATAACGACGGCACTCCAGATTACTTGGATTTGGACACTGATGGGGATGGTATTCCTGATGCGGTAGAAGATGCAGGTTGTACGGGTACTGCTCCTTGTACGCCTACTGATACAGACGGCGATGGGGTACCGAATTACCGTGATCTGGACAGTGATGGAGACGGTATTCCGGATAGCGTAGAAAAAGGAATAGATGGGGCCAATCCAGACAATACGGACGGAGCCACGGGTCCAAATTATTTGGATACGGATAGCGATAACGATGGAATTTTGGATGCAGTAGAGCGTGGTCTCAATGGCAATGCTCCTCTGGATACGGATGGAGACGGCACCCCAGATTACAAAGAAGTGGACAGTGATGGGGATGGCATTCCTGATGCTGTAGAAGGTACTGTGGACACGGACGGAGATGGTCTACCCGATTACCGAGACTTGGATTCAGACAATGACGGAATTTTAGACAGTGTAGAAGATTCGGGATGCACGGGTACAGCCCCTTGCACCCCAACTGACAGCGATGGGGATGGCATTCCAAATTATAAGGACTTGGATTCGGATGGGGACAATAAATCAGATGAATTTGAAGGACTTACCGATTTTGACGGGGATAATACACCCAATTACTTAGATACCGATTCAGATGGAGATGGGGTATTGGATATTTCAGACCAATGTCCTTTGCTCTTTGGTCTTGCCAATTTGAATGGCTGCCCTGTAGATACAGATGGGGACGGGATCTATGACGTCAATGACCTAGACGATGACAACGATGGCCTTCTAGATACGGTAGAAGCAGCAGCCTGTAACCCATCAGCGGCAGACTGTGATACCGATGGAGACGGAATCCCAAATCGAATCGATTTGGATAGTGACAACGATGGCATCACTGATGTACGAGAATCCAACGGTACAGATGCAAATGGCAATGGAATCGTAGACGGTAGTGTAGATGCAGATGGCGTGCCTAGTGCTGCCAATGGAGGACTGACCCCTCCAAATACAGACGGTACTACCCTGCCTGACCCTTACGATACGGATAGCGACGGGGATGGTATTTCCGATGCTTTAGAAAAAGGATCTAATCCAAATGCACCACTAGATACAGATGGGGATGGGGTTCCCAATTACCGAGATCTGGATGCTGACAATGATGGAATTCCTGATGCTATAGAAAAAGGAACTGGTACAGGTCTTCTTGATACCGACGGAGACGGCATTCCAGATTTCCGAGATACGGATTCGGATAATGACGGTATCCTAGATGCTACCGAAGATGTAGGTTGCTCTGGGACCGCCCCTTGTACCCCCACAGATACAGATGGTGATGGAATTCCAAATTACCGTGACCTAGATAGCGACGGTGACGGCCTAAGTGATACCCAAGAAAAAGGAACCGGAACTACCCTCTTGGATACCGATGGGGACAATATCCCTAACTACCTCGACATCGATTCGGACAACGACGGCATTTCGGATGCCATAGAAAAAGGATTTAATCCAGCAAGTCCAGTGGATACGGATGGGGATGGTATTCCCAACCACCTAGATCTCGATAGTGACGGCGACGGCATCCCAGATGCCATCGAAGGTACCACCGATACAGACGGGGATGGCATTCCAAACTACCTCGATCGGGACAGTGATGGGGACGGCATCTTGGACAGCATCGAAGACGATGCCTGTACGGGTACCGCGCCTTGTACCCCTACAGATACGGATGGAGATGGGGTACCCAATTACCTGGATCTAGATTCAGATGGTGACGGCAAAACCGATGCCGTGGAAAAAGGGCCAAGTGCTACCCCTATGGACAGCGATGGAGACGGCATTCCTGATTACCGTGATGTGGACAATTTAGGAAAGGCAGATCTTAACGTAACCAATAAGTCGGTGCCTTTAACAGGCAATGTGAGTACCAATGATCCGGTACCAGCTGGCACCACCTACGGTCAGCCTACTCAAGTTGCGGGAGCTACCCTGACCATGAACACCAACGGCACCTACAGCTTTAGTTCTGCAGTACCGGGAACTTATGTGTACTTGATCTCCGTATGTGGACCAAATCAAACGACTGGCTGTCCACAAACGCCTTTAGAAATTACCGTATTGGATCCTTTAGTAGCAGACGCACCTGTGTCCAACAACGATTACATGACCCTAGAGCAAGGGAAAGTGACGACCCTAGCCATACTTGCCAATGACAAGCCGGGAGATCTTGGAAAGACTTTAGACCTTGCCAGTTTAACGGTCACTACTGGACCAAGCAGAGGCACCGTCGTGGTCAATGCGGATGGGACCATCACCTACACCCCAGACCCCTATTTCGTGGGAAGCGATAGTCTAGAGTACCGAATCTGTGATAGCGCTAAGCCTGCGGCTTGCCAAACGGCTACGGTTTATTTTACCGTGGAAGCTGCCGGCAGTCCAACGGTGACTACCGCCGGGAATGACTACACAGCTACCTATTCCGGAGTTCCTGTGACTGGCTCGGTGCTCACAAACGATGCCAATACCATCGGAGCCTCCTTAACTGCGAGTGTGCTTACAGGGCCTAGCTCGGCTCAGGGAACCTTTACCTTGAATGCGGTTGGTACCTATTCCTTTAGCCCAGCTCCTGGATTTACTGGGCCTGTAGCCATCACTTACGAGGTATGCACCAGCGGAAATGTGTGTGCAAAAGCAACGCTTCATATTTTGGTAAATCCAACGCCAGCCTTGGTGAACGACACGGCTGCGGGATATGCAAATGTTCCGTTAAGTGGCAACCTGTCGACCAACGATACCAACCCAGCAGGATCTACCTACGGACAGCCGGCCCAGCAGGCAGGTGCTACGATTACCGTCAATGCAGACGGTACGTATAGCTTCACCGCTACGGCAGCAGGTACCTACACCTACAGTGTCCCGGTATGTGCTCCAGGCCAGACAGCCAACTGTCCTACGCAGACCTTGACGATCACGGTGACGGCACCTAGTCCTGCAAATGACACGGCTACCGCCTTGGCGAACGTACCGAAGACGGGTAACCTGTCTACCAACGATACCAACCCAGCAGGCTCTACCTACGGGCAGCCAGCCCAGCAGACGGGTGCTACGATTACTGTAAATGCAGACGGCACGTATAGCTTCACCGCTACTGCCGCAGGTACTTACACCTACAGTGTTCTGGTATGTGCTCCAGGTCAGACGACGAGCTGTCCTACGCAGACCTTGACGATCACGGTGACGGCACCTAGTCCTGCAAACGATACGGCTACCGCCTTGGCGAACGTACCGAAGACGGGCAACCTGTCTACCAACGATACCAACCCAGCAGGCTCTACCTACGGGCAGCCAGCCCAGCAGACGGGTGCTACGATTACCGTCAATGCAGACGGTACGTATAGCTTCACCGCTACGGCAGCAGGTACCTACACCTACACGGTTCCGGTATGTGCTCCAGGCCAGACGACGAACTGTCCTACGCAGTTGCTAGTCATAACTGTGGCTAAGAATACCTTAGCTGCGAACTTAGACAACTTTCAATCAAACCAAGTGGATGGAAACCTAGGGGGTATTGCAGGTAATGTGCTTTCCAATGATTTGGTCAATGGCAAGCCCTTAAATGCCAATGAGGTAGTGATTTCAGTAAAAGATAATGGAGGGCTTGCTGGCGTGAGCATAGATAAAAATGGCAACCTGATAGTACCTGCAGGAACCACTCAGGGCACGTATCTGATTACCTATACCATTTGTGATGTCAAGGACCCAAATAATTGCGAACAAGCGCTGGTAGTAGTGGAAGTATTTCAAGGGGTAAATCTTAAAATAAGCAAATACGTGGATGGCCCCGTGTGGTTTGAAGGAGATGAATTTACCTACACCCTAAGGGTGGAAAACAATGGAAATACTGCAGCCACTGGTATTTCGGTGGTAGATAAACTTCCAAATGAATTGCGGTATGTTTCATCCGTATCTAGTCCAGTTCCTGCCAATGTTACCATCAAGGGTCAGGAAATTTCTTGGAGTATGGCTCGGTTAAATCAAGGGGAAGTGGCTGAAATAAAATTAAAGGTGAAAGCAGCCCCACTTCTTGAGGGTAAAGAGCTCACTTTGCTCAATACAGCCAGTATATCTGCCTTACAACGTGAATTGAGCCCATCAGACAATACCTCTACTGTCCCTGTGACTTTAAAGGTTTTCTTTATTCCAAACACCATCACACCGAATGGGGAGGGGGTCAACGAAACCTTTGAAATCCCTGGCTTGGGTAGATACGTGAGTAATGAACTCTTGATTATCAATCGATGGGGGGATGAGGTATTTCAACGTAAAAATTACCGCAACGATTGGGGTGCAGAAGGATTGGTTTCAGGTACTTACTTCTACATCTTAAAAGTGACTGATGAAAGTGGAGTGAAGACGGAGTTTAAAGGGTTTGTAGAAGTAGTAAAAAATAGCATAAGATAAACTTTTGAAAAGCCCTGCATTTAGACTTGGCGTGTCAAAAAAATAAGAATCAGGTGATACAAAAAAACAAATTACTCTTGCTTTTTTTCCTTTGGGGATCTGGTGGGCTGTTTGTTCAAGCCCAACAATTGCCCCAGTTTAGCCAGTACATATTCAATGGCTTGCACATCAATCCAGCCTATGCGGGGTACAAGGGAGATGGATACATCCAAACCACCTACCGAAGTCAATGGGTTAATTTTCCTGGCGCCCCAAAAACCTTGTCTGTAACAGCTGACGCCAGCGCCAATGAGGGGAGGATGGGCTTTGGTGTCACTTATGTGAGAGATAAAATTGGATTAACCGAGAGCAATTTAGCGATGCTAACGTATGCTTACAGGATATCCACCGGGGATAAAAGTATGTTGTCTCTTGGAGTGAGCAGTGGTATTTCTGAATATGCTTTTGATCCTACGGGAATGGTAACTGTAAATCCAGATCCATTTCTTCCAGCTAGTAGAGTTGCGGCCGTGACTCCCAACCTCAATACGGGGCTGTTTTTCCACAATGACAACTTTTATGCGGGAATTTCTGCCTACAATCTGATTGGACGTAGGGCTTTGCTTCGGCAAGACCTAGCCGTAGCATTCCATGATTTCCATTACTATCTCACGGTTGGAGGATTGCTTCGACTGCAAGAGGGCTTGCAATTCAAGCCATCCATTTTAGTAAAACACGTAAAGGGATCCCCTACCAGCTATGACTTGAACGCCATGTTCTTGTTTCGGGAGCGATTCTGGCTAGGTGGATCCTTTCGGTCCAATGTGCGGATTTTCGAGGATCAACTTCAGGAAGACTTGAGCAAGCGTAATGCGGTAGCTTTGGTGATGGAATACTTTGTGTTGCCAAGTATGCGGATAGGTTATGCTTACGATTATAACCTGAATGCGCTCAATAGCTACCGAACGGAATCCCACGAGTTGTCCGTTGGGGTGTATTTAAACCGTCAGCGAAAGATTATTTACAACCCTAGATGGTTTTGATGATGAAGAAAAACATAAAAATGGGTCTAGTGGCAGGCTTCTTCCTGCTGGTTTCCTCCCCCTTATTTTGTCAGCAAAATATCTTGAATTATGCCGATCAAGAATTTGCTTTGAAGCGGTACGAACATGCTGCTTCCCAGTACGAGCAAGCCTTTGACCAACGAGAGTCCTATTATTCGGCTAAGCGTGCTGCAGAGAGTTATGGATTGATTCGCAGCTATGAAAAGGCATTTTACTGGTGGACCAAGGCGGTGGCATTTGAAGAGTCCAATCGAAACGATAGCCTGCGCTATGCCAATGCGGGGGTACAGGCAGGAAAAGCGCTGGAGGGTTTAGGAATAAAATTGACGGATACCGAAGCTGCGAAGGTTTTCGGTCAACGGGCAGTTTCAGACAATCCAAGGTTGGAATTTGTCCCCTTAGAAAAATACAACAGTTCGGGTACAGACTACGGATTGAGGACTGACGAGACAGGAACGAAGTACTTGGTCACTGATAGAGGATTGGAGCAGGAGGAGGAGAAAAAATACCTGCGTTTTGACCTTAGAAGAGCGCTTTCAGAAAAGGAAATTGACGGCTTGAATGACCGGGGCTATCACCTGATATTGGTTGAAAAAGACGGGGAACTCAAGCCGGCTGTCCAAGACGCTGAGGAGTTTTACCATGTAAGTATGCCCGCCTTTTTTAAGGTGGGTGCGAGGCAAGAAGTGATTTTTACGGGAGTGCTGCGGGAGAAGGAGAAAAAGTTAGGTCTGGGTAAAACCACAGAATCCTTTCCAGGGCTTTACCGGGCAGAGGTTCAGTCAGATGGTAGCTTTATTAACATCCAAGCTCTGCCTTTCAACGAGACGAGTTCTTACAGTGTCATGCATGCCTTTGTGGACAACAACACCTTGTATTTCAGTTCGGACGGGCAGGGAGGCTTTGGTGGATTTGACATCTACCAAGTGCAAATCCTTGAAAATGGATATGGATCGGTATTCAACCTTGGATCCAACGTGAATGGACCGCAGGACGAAGTCTTTCCTTTCGTGAAGGATGGGATCGTTTATTTCTCATCCAATCGGTATGAGGGCCTTGGGGGATTGGATATCTATAGGACAGGTCAATTGGGGAAAGGGAGAACCATGAATTTAGGCAAGGTGTACAATACGCCCCAGGATGATTTTGGGTATTTTATGGACGAGAAGGGCAACCAATTTTTGAGCTCAGACAGAGGGATGTCTGAAAGCAGGGATGACATTTATGCAGGCAAGTATTTGTATGATTATTTCACCTTCCGGATTCTTGGAAAAGACAGTGTCCGATTGGATAGAAATCGAGAATTGGTCGTGGAGCTGAAAAATATAAGCGGGGAAAAGGTAAATCTAGAAAAGGCGAATGATGGCTTGGTCGCGGAACTGAGTCAAGGAGAATATTTCCTTGAAATCAGCAGAGAAGGCTACTTACCCACTCGGGTGCCTTTCGTGACAACTGATCCTGATGGAATAGCAAAAATCAAAGACATTTCCCTAGAGCCTATCGCAGTAGTCGAGGAAAATGAGGAGGTATGGTCATCCACTTCTGTATTGCTGGCGGAGGACCAGGTGTACTTTGATTTGGATGCCTTCGACATACGAAAAGATGGCAAAAAGATACTGGACCAGGCCGCGGAGCTGCTCAAAAAATATCCCTTCCTGAGGTTGCAAATCGACTCGGATACGGATTCAAGAGGATCCACCAACTACAACGATCGATTGAGTAAGAACCGCTCCATGGAAGTGTTCTTCTACTTGAAAAATCAAGGAATAGCAGCAGATCGAATGGAGATCTACTGGCACGAAGAATCCCGAATTACCAATCGCTGCGGGGATGGAGAAGCTTGTTCGGATGCCCAGCATCAGGAGAATCGGCGCTCTGTCTTGACGCTATTGATTCAGGAAAAAGACATTGCGAAGTTGCCTAAGGCCTGGAATCGTAAAAAAATGAGCTTCCAAAAGTTGTTGGAAAAGTAAGAGTTGTACCAGGTACTAGGTACCAAGTACGAAGTAGGAATTCGTAGTAGGACATGAATTCTACTAAGAAAGTATCTTGGTACATTGTACTTGGTACTTTGTACAACTTAAACCCTACTTTTTAAAGAAATAATTGTCCAACTTCTGTTTATAACATTTTTAGTGACAGTTCTTTTTTTTCTTTTTGATTTCATTTAACTGAAAGACTGTTCAGAGCATGATTCTGTTGGCTTGTTCTCAGGACATTGGAAGGTCTCACAAAGTATTGCTCTTGAATGAAAATAGGGAAGGAGATGGAATTAAAAGAGGCTGTAAAAGTCGCTAGACACACCGCCAATCAAAAGGTAGGTCTAGGGTGGTTGGTAAAAAAACTCGAATGAATCCACAACTAGTAGTTTCGAAGAATACCACCCTGATCAGCCAAGGTTTTGCCCCTGGGGATAAGGCTTTTTTCAATGGGGTAGACTACGAGGTGGTAGATAATGCCTTGCTACGAGAGCGAGTGGCCCAAAAAGCCGATCTCACCAAGCTCTGTACGTCCTTGGTGACGGACATGTCTGGACTGTTTTTCAACACCAAAATCAGCCAGCCCATTCACTATTGGGATGTGAGTCAGGTGGTGGACATGAGCCGCATGTTTGCACAATCCACCTTCAATCATCCCATTGGCAATTGGGACCTGAGCAAGGTGAAAACCATGCGGAGCATGTTCCAAGATTCGTGTTTCAACCAGCCCATCGGGGATTGGGATGTATCCCAGGTGCAGGACATGGGCTATTTGTTTTTCAATTCCTTTTTCAATCAGCCCATAGGGCAGTGGAAGGTCTCCAAGGTCAAGGACATGAGTTTTATGTTTTCCAAATCCCTATTCAACCAGAATATTGAGAATTGGGATGTGAGTCGAGTGACGACCATGAAGGGCATGTTTAAGGACTTCAATGACAGACTGCCTTTTGGTTCCAAGAATCCCTTTAACCAACCCATTGGGAGCTGGAATGTGGGAAGGGTCAAGGACATGAGCATGCTCTTTTTTAACTCCCTATTCAACCAAGCGATTGGGGATTGGGACGTACGAAATGTGCGGCGCTTCACCCGAATGTTTAAAAACTCCCTCTTTAACCAGCCTTTGGGTGATTGGCAGCCCATCAAGGCTGAGGATATGGAGGAACTGTTTTGCAATTCAAAGTTCAACCAAGACCTGTCCGCTTGGTCGCTGCTACAGCTCTCCAAACCCATAAATTTTGATTCCAACTGCCCACTTTGGCATCTACCTAAGCCACATTGGGAAGGAGAGCTCACTCACTTAGAAACAGAATCAAAGCCGAATTAAACCCAATGGATCAACCTATAGTAAAGACGATCAAAAAAACTTCGGTATTGACGATTTTCAAAAGGATAATCCTCATCTCTATGGTTGTACACATCAAAAAGAAGAGCTAGTTGCCTGGTGGGGCTTTTGCCTAGTACCCGGCAGGGTGTTTTTTAATGAGTGTCGCCATTACCATGGCTGCCCCGTCCTCCTTATTTCTTTCCCATAAATTGATTGACATCTAGCCAATGGACAAAGGTATCAAACCAGCGGTTGCTTGTCCGATTGGGATTGCCAAGTCCAAAACCATGTCCCCCATTTTGGTAGAGGTGGAGTTCTACAGGCCGTCCTGCCTTGTGCCAGGATTGGATGATTCCAAATTGCCCTTGGTATAGAAAATCATCGGTTGCGATCACATTAAACATGGGTGGGGCATCCTGGGGCACTTCCACAGGTCCCATCCCTCCGTAGATGGGGCCGATAAATGCCAATTTCATGGTGGTGGAGTGAAGGGTAGCATGCATGGTCAATCCCGCACCTGCAGAGAATCCGATCATGCCAATCCTTGTGGTATCAATGCCCCATTCCTTGGCGTTTTTGACCATCAAGGCATACGCAGCCTGTGCATCTTCCAGTTGATTGCTGAGGTCTTGCTGAGGGGGTGCAGGAGCGGGTGTGGTAGATCCTGTGCTGGGTGCAGCCGGGGCAGTTCGAGGACGATTCATCCAAGCTGAAAAATCTTCTAGGGATGGAGAGGTGGGATACAATCGGTACTTCAGCACAAAGGCGGCAATTCCCTGTTTGGCGAGTGCTTCAGCCACTTCCCAGCCTTCATTCCCCATAGAAAGCCAGCTGAATCCTCCTCCAGGAGCTACGATGACTGCGGTTCCATTGGCTTTTCCGGGGTATGGGTAGGAATGGGGTCAAGGTAGCTGTGGAGATATTTCTTGCCATAGGATCTCCCCATTGCCGAAACCAAGTTTCTGGAGCGGGTTGATTTTCTACTCCCCCTGTACCTAATAAAATCGCTCTTGGTTCCAGAGGAGCTTCCATGGGATAGATGGTGCCATCTTGAGCAAATGCAGTTCCGGCATAGAGAATAAGCCAACCTAAGAGGCAAGGAATGAGCAGGTTTTTCATGGGTATAGGTATTTGATTTTGAATGAAGAAGCTCTTGACTTCTGGATTAAAACCCTAACGATTTTATACCAATGGAGAATTTGAGAGGAATTTGTGAAGGATTGAAGTGACCTTACTTGAGTAGTAAAAAATAAATCCCTCCAGCGCACTTTGCTGAAGGGACTAATTCACTTAAGATTTGGGTGGAGCTGGCGAGAGTCGAACTCGCGTCCAGATAAGGAAACAACGTACCGTCTACATGCTTAGTCACCGGTTGGATTTTCGACCAATCTATGCTGGGTGACACACCTGAGCTTGGCTTAGCGATTGGTCTTAGACTTGCTTAATCGCATCACAAGCCGCATCCCGATCAAGTCGACACCCCAAACCCGCGCCGATCAGGCAAAACACGGTGGGATGTGGCCGGGGAGTCACTCTCGTCACTCAACCCTTTAAGCGGTCTATCCTACTAGGAGAGATTAGGCAGCCATGGCGTAAGAAGTTTCGCCATTTATCTTTCGTATGAATCTTTTAAGGCCGTACATACTCCAGCCTGCATGCGAGCCCGATGATTACACCTACTGTCAAAACCGGTCAGCCCCATAGAATAAATACAAAGGTAGGGGGAAAATAGTTCATTTTACAATTGTACAACAATTGTACAATGTACCAAGTACGAAGTACAAAGTACGGTATTCTGCAATTAGGATGCTTGTACTGATATCTTAAAGAATAATTCTCATTTCGATCACAACATGCATTCAGAGGACACTTGGTACATGGTACTTTATACCTTTTTTTGAAGGCAAATGCAACTTTGTACTTTTTTAATATCGAATGCTGAATGAGGAAGAATTGAACCTGCACCTGCATTTTGCTTTAGAAGGATCCTGGTACTTCCAACAACTTTTTCTTGATACTCTTACTACTTCTCCAATATTGAATGTCGAACGCCAAGTGGAGAATTTCGAAGTAGGGATTCGAATTAGGATCTGCATTTTGCTTTAGAAGGATCTTGGTACTTGGTACTTTGTACTTCGTACAATGATTACCACCAACTCCTTTCCAAAAGAAAATCTCCATTGTATCCCCAATCCCCTATCCAAGAATAACTACTTTTTTATATCTTTCGGTGATGGAAAATTTCGTCGTTTCGGCAAGAAAATATAGACCTGCGGATTTCAAAAGTGTGGTGGGACAAGAGCACATTACCACTACCCTTCAAAATGCAATAAAGAACAGTCACCTCGCCCAAGCCTTTCTTTTTTGTGGTCCTAGGGGAGTAGGTAAAACAACTTGTGCTAGGATCCTGGCTAAAACCATCAACTGCGAGGCTATCAGCAGTGACTTTGAGGCTTGTGGGAGTTGCAATTCCTGCATCTCTTTTCAAAACAACGCCTCTTTCAATAGCTACGAATTGGATGCCGCCTCCAACAATTCGGTAGACGATATCCGAAATCTGGTAGAGCAAGTAAGGTATGCCCCTCAAAAAGGATCATATAAAATCTATATCATCGATGAGGTGCACATGCTATCTACAGCCGCCTTCAATGCGTTTTTGAAGACGCTGGAAGAGCCGCCTAAGTACGCCATCTTTATTTTGGCGACTACCGAAAAGCATAAAATTATACCTACCATTCTTTCCAGATGTCAGATTTTTGACTTCAGCAGAATTCAAATCAAGCACATCGCCGAACACCTGAAGTATATTGCGGAAAAGGAGCAGGTAGCCTACGAGGAAGAAGCCCTACGCTTAATTGCGACCAAGGCAGATGGAGCATTGCGGGATGCCTTATCCATGTTTGACTTGATAGTTACCTATTCGGCGGGTAAAAAGGTGACTTATCTTGATACCATTGCCAACCTCAACATCCTAGATTACGATTATTATTTTAAAGTGGTAGATGCGCTAGTGGAAGAAGATATTTCTGACACGCTGTTGATCTTTGATGAAATTCTCAAAAAAGGCTTTGATGGGCATAACTTTATCGTAGGATTAAGCGAGCATTTACGTGACCTTTTGGTAGTCAAAGATGAGTCTACCGTGCATCTTCTTCAAGTATCGGACTCTGCTAAGCAGCGTTACCTAGACCAATCCAAGCAAGCTTCTGTATCGTTTCTTTTGTCAGCTCTGAATCTTGCCAATCTCTGCGATATCCATTACAAAACCAGTAAAAACCAGCGATTGCATGTGGAACTAGCCCTGATGAAGATGACCAAGCTTTCCCATGCGTTTAGACTGGCGGCTTTACCGGATGTAGAAATAAAAAAAAAAGCCTGATTAAGGAGGACTCCCCTCAACTAGTGGAAACTCTTCAACCTGAGGAACTTCCTGCCCCAAGCTTACCTCCATCCCCTTCACTTCCTGCTGTAGTCCTTGATCGCCCCATTTCTCCTTCCAAGGGAGGGGGCTTAAAAAGTACTTTTTCTATACCCAAGAGTCTAAGCCAGACCCAAAAGCTGGTAGAAGAACAGGCTTTGCCTGTAGTAGAGGAACCCTCTTCGGTAGAAGATGAGCCTCAAGCTATTTCCAACAATGCCCCTTTGCCAGAACTTACACAAAGCCTCTTGGACCAAGCTATGCCCTTGGTGATGGAAGTTTATCGAGAGGCCAATAAAGGCCTTGAGCTTGCCTTGCTCACCCAAGCTCTCCAAGTAATAAATGGGGAGGTTCATTTGGCTGTGACAGGGGCTGTTCAAGAAGATATAGCCACGACCATGAAACCTGACTTGATCGCATTACTGCAAAAGCATACAGGATTGCGATCCGTGTCCGTCCTTGTCGTTCAACAAGAAGAACTTCCCGAACAGAGCGGAAAGTTGTATACCAGCACGGAAAAATTACGCTACCTTCTTGAAAAGTATCCTGTAATTCGCGAGCTACAGCAAAAATTTGACTTAGACGTAGATTTTTAAAAATCGAGGGAAATCCCAAAATTGATTAGGTTTTGGAATTGAATGGCTCGTTTGCTCCGTCCATTGTCTTGTTTGATCCAGACGTTTTCATCGTAAATCAAAACCGTCTCCATTCGGGTAGAGATAAATTTATTGACCTTCATTCGGATCAAAGAATTGAAGTTGACCACCATATTGCCGAAGCGCTCGTAGTTTGAAAATAGGTTGAGGTCAGCTTTCCAAGTGACATTTTCCATTAGCGCTATATCTACTCCACCTACAGCTACGGACATTCCTGCTTCTGCCCTTACGTTTTCTCCAGGATTTACCCCAAAGGTCCCGGCTTGGCTTAAAGAATCGTTCATCACCAAGGTAAATCTACCAGTGAATGGGGAGAGGATAAATGAAAGACGAGATTTGTCTGCATAGGTCACCCGGTAGTTGATACCGGTAGAGGATTGGAGATATCCAGGAGAGAGTAAATCAGAAATTTTGGTTCTAGATTCAGCATCTAATCCGCTACCCTTGCTGTATTTATATCCTGCCATCAATTGCGTCCTGGCATCTAGCTGGGTAGTAAGGAAGATTTTCTCCGAAAGTTGCCTGCCGTAATTGCTTACAAAGATGAAATTATCGTTGGTTTTCTGCGTTTTGAAGGCTCGCTCATTTTGTCTGTTAAATCCTAAGTTAACGGTGAGCTGCGTGTCCCAGACCTTGCTGTCTTTTTTAAAATTGGCATACAAGTTTACCCCCGTGTTGAGGGCAAAGGAACCAGATCCACCTGCAGCCCAATTGCTTAGGGTGACCTGTTGCGCGTTGAGGGTATAGGTACCTCCAGTTTTCCAGAAAGTTTCCTTGGCAGGATTTTCCAAGAGTAAAGAATCTCCTAGCATGATCAAGGTGTCTTGCTCGATGATTACCGTATCAGGAATAATTTTTTTTTCTTGTGCCCAGGCAAATGAGACATAAGAATAAGCGAAGAGTAATCCCAACAAAAGGAGAAGTTGGCGCATGAACGGCTGCGTTGAGGTCAGTTTAGGGCTTCAAAATACGTAATTTTTGACCTACTGTAATCAAGTTTTGACTTCCAATCCCATTCTGGCTTTTGAGCTGTTCCACAGTTAACCCATATTTTTTAGAAATAGAAAATAGGGTCTCACCAGCACTTACCGTATGGTAGGTAGGCAAAGATGAACTTTTATCCTCCACTACCACCGGTTCGGACACCGGTTTTTCAAGCACTGGTGTTGAAACGAATGAATTAGAGGGTTCTGGATCAGGATCAGTAAGGGTGACCATAGGAATATCTTCTCCTCGTCTTCTTGGTTCTATCAAATTGAGGACCATGCCAGGCTTGAGATCGGCGTCCCTCCTGATTTTATTTTTCGATTTCAAGGAGGAAAGTCGTATACCATACTTTTGGGAAATGGTCCAAAGGGTTTCACCAGGCTCCACGATATGGGTATCAATGGCAGCAGAGGGCCGTTTTTTCTGGGTGTAATAATAAGCCCCTTGAACGACCTGTTCTTGGGATTCCATATCGTTGACTTTGACAAATTTCCTTTCCTTCATTCCTATCTCTTCAGAAAATTTACTTGTGGAAGCAGTTTCTGAGGCTTGAACGCCTTCCAGTTCGTTGACTTGGATTTGATTAGGTTGAGATGATTTAGTGGTATTTCCTGATATTCTTGGGAAGGAATCAGCGCGCTTGTAGGAAGGAGTACTACTAGAGGCAATTGGAGTTGTACTGGCTAGATTTGGGGACGCTTGGGGAGTGCTTTGTTGAAGAACTGGTCCCATTCCTTCTTTGATATAAAATAGGGTAAAGGTTCCGGAAGGAATTTTTCCTTGGATAGCCCATTTATTAAAATCCAGGAGGTGTTGTTCACTTACTCCATATTGCTTGGCTAGCTGGGCCATTGAGGTGGGGCCTTGGATTTGTACTTCGATCAAGCGGGAAGTGGATGAAGTCAATTTTCCGATTGGAGCTTCGTAGGCTACTTTATGAGCTAAAAATTTTTTGAAATACCAATGGGTATTTCTATCGATTTCTACTACTTTTTTACCAGAATATTGAGTTCCAAAATAGGCTTTGGCTCCTCCTAATCCCATTTGATAAGATACCAGCGCAGTCATCCAATTGTTAAGTACTCCTTGGTGTTTTTTCAAGTACAAGGCTGCCCCCCTGGAAGAGGCGGTGATACTTTTTCTTTCATCAATTTGGGAGTCAACACGCAGTCCAACCTCCTCCGCTGTTCCTTGCTTGAACTGCCAAAAACCCACCGCATTTGAAGTCGAAATGGCGTCTGGAACAAGACCGCTTTCCTGTATGACAAGGAATTTAAGTGCTAAGGGTACCCCTTGGTTTTTAAATTCTCGCTCTACCAAGGGGAGGTAAAGGCTTGCGCGCTCTTGCTTGAGTTTGAAATAGTTTGGATTTCGGTAGAGGGCATCTACATCCAATTGGATTTCGCGTTGGGCTTGGGGATGTATGCGCAGGGTAAGGTCTGCAAATTCCATTTCCAAGGGAACTTGGGGGATTTGTGCAAGTAGCCCTTGAGTACCTACAAAAAAGGTTAAAAAAAGGAAGATGCAATAGTTCAGCGATTTCATCAGCGGATGCAAAGTTTTTTTCTGCCCTAATAAATAGCAAAAATGATTCCCTTTTTTTCAGTTCACCTTTTTATAGCCATTAAAATCCCATCCCTGATAGGAAGAAGAAGGGTTTGAACCCTTGGATCATGCGCCAAGCGACTATTAAAGTCAAGCAAGGCCTGGGTGTCTTTGTCCACTTTTTGACCCTCTTCCACCAATATTTTACCTGACCAGAGCACGTTGTCTGCCAGGAGAACACCTCCTGGTCTTAGCTTATCGATGACTAAATCGTAATAGGCCAAGTAATGGGCCTTATCTGCATCTATAAAAACTAAATCAAAAGGCCCTGGAAGGGTAGGGAGGAGTTCGCGGGCGTTTCCAAGCCTATAATCGATTTGAGAGGATAGGCCACTTTCTTTAAAAAATCCACGGACCATGCTTTCCAGTTCGTCGTTGATATCTAGGGTGGTGAGTTGGCCTCCAGTTTGCAGTCCTCTGGCCAAGCAGATGGCCGAATATCCGGTAAAGGTTCCTATTTCTAAGATGGATTTGGCCTGAAGCATTTTTGCAAAAAATTCTAGGACTTTCCCTTGCAAATGCCCTGAGAGCATTCTCGGTAGAAGCACCTTTGCTTGGGTCTCTCGAGTAATTTTTTTTAATAAAGCATCTTCTTCTTGGGTATGTGCTTCGCAGTACGCAAGGAGGGCTGAGGAAATAAACTCCATATCAAGCTGGGGTATACATGAGGCAACTTAAAGACTCAGGATGAAAAATTTCTTGGGCAATTTCTTGCAAATCTATGGCGGAGGTTTGACGAATTTGCTCAAAAATACACTCAAGAGGATCAATTTTCCCGTGATCAAGCAGTGTTTTCCCATACACTAGCATAAGGCTAGCATAGTTTTCCTCTGCCATGGCCATTTGCCCTATGGCCTGCACTTTTGCGGTATGAAGCTGAAGAGTCCCTAATTTTTTCTTCCTTAATTTTTCCATTTCCCGATATACGATCTCTATGGATTTTTTTAAGGTTTTTTCTTCTGTGCCAAAATAAATCCCAAAAAATCCTGTGTCAGAAAAAGGTTGATAGGTAGATTCTACACTGTAAACGTAACCGTAGGTTTCTCGCAAGGACAAGTTGAGACGACTATTCATGCTGGGTCCACCAAGAATATTGTTCAATAGAAAAAGTTGGTATCGCTTGGGATCGTGCAGGGAGTAGGCAGGCCTACCTATGGCGCATAGGGATTGAGTAACCTCCCGAGGTAGGGAAGATTGTTTGGCATGATAGTGATGAAATCCCCCTCGGGTATACAAGGTTCTTTTGCTTGGAATTTCACGCAAGGGGCCCTCGATCTGTTTTAATACTTTCTCAAAAGGGAGGTTGCCCACAACGGAAAATACAATGTGATGGGTGTCCAGTCGAGAGGAAATAAAATTAAAAAAATCTTGCTGATGAAAATTGCTTACCGTTTTTTCTGTCCCCAAAATATTTCTTCCCAAGGCATGTTGGTCAAATACTAAGGCATCCAGTTCATCTTGGATGGCATCCTCTGGGGAGTCTCGGTACATGGCCATTTCTTCAAGGATTACCTGACGCTCTTTTTCAATTTGTTTTTCAGGAAATGTAGAATGAAAGGTGATGTCAAAGAGGAGTTCTGCCGCCTTGGCGTAGTGCTCCTTCAAAATGGAAGCATAAAAGCAAATTTTTTCCTTAGTGGTGTAGGCATTTAATTCCCCACCTAAAGATTCCAAGCGATTGATGATGTGAAAGCTTTTTCTTTTCTGCGTCCCCTTGAAGGCCATATGTTCCCAAAAATGAGCCAAGCCTTCTTGCTCTTGATCCTCATCCCTACTGCCTATGTTGAGAATAAAACCACAGTGCACTAAACGGGTATGGTTGATCTCTTGATGTACAATTCGAATTCCGTTGGGAAGCTCTTTACAATTTATCCGCATGCGATGCTATTCCTTTTTGGAAAATACACATTTAAACTTGAAACCCCTGTGCATAAAATAGATTCCTTTGGACGCCACGATTTAGTATCTTGGCAAGACTATTGGAATGTCTATGAAATATACTCCGTTATCCAAGGACCTATACCGACGAAATAGGGCAAAATTTGCAGCAAAAATGGCAAAAAATTCGGTGGCAATCTTTAATGCCAATGATATTTTGCCTACCAATGCAGACGGGACCATGAAGTTCCGTCAGAATAACGATTTATTTTACCTCTGTGGAATTGATCAGGAGGAGACGGTGCTCCTTCTGGCACCAGATTGTCCCAATCCTGCTTGGAGAGAGGTTTTGTTTTTGAGAGAGACCAACGAGCACATTGCCATTTGGGAAGGGCACAAGTATACTAAAGAAGAGGCGGAGGCTGCCTCTGGTATTTCTTCCATACAGTGGCTTTCTGCCTTTGAATTGATATTCAATTCGGTAGTCAATCTTTCGGAACGGATTTACCTTAACACCAACGAACACCTTCGCGCAGGGGTAGTGGTGGAGACCCGCGATGCTCGTTTTATAAAGGCCTGTAAGGAAAAATATCCCCTGCATAGCTATGAACGATCTGCTCCTTTGATGCACGCTTTGAGGGCTATGAAGGAAGCAGAAGAGATTCAGCAACTTCAAATTGCCTGTGATATTACGGAGAAAGGATTCCGTAGGGTCTTGGGAATGGTAAAGCCAGGGGTAACCGAATACGAAGTAGAGGCTGAATTTATCCATGAGTTTATCAAAAATAGAAGTAAGGGATTTGCCTACGAACCCATTATCGCTTCTGGATCGTCTGCCTGTGTGTTACACTATATTGAAAATAATAAGGCCTGCAAGGATGGGGAATTACTTTTATTGGACGTGGCAGCTGAATATGGCAATTACAATGCAGACATGACGCGGACTATTCCTGTGAACGGAAGATTTACCCAAAGGCAGCGACAAGTATACGATGCGGTGCTCCGAGTAAAAAATGAGGCTTCTTCTCTGTTGCGGCCGGGCATTACCATTCAAGACTATCACAAGGAGGTAGGGAGCATCATGCAGGCTGAATTGCTGGGCTTGGGATTACTTGATCAAACCGATATCAAAAATCAAGACCCCAATTGGCCAGCTTATAAAAAATATTTTATGCACGGCACTTCCCACCACTTGGGTTTGGATGTGCACG
>Ga0194119_10001624_pt1 | contig 40391 bp, 42 predicted proteins | sample TA2MahC100mmetaG_FD_148620 | JGI IMG/M metagenome (GOLD analysis project Ga0194119, IMG submission 148620) | Freshwater microbial communities from Lake Tanganyika, Tanzania - TA2015018 Mahale Deep Cast 100m | ecosystem: Environmental > Aquatic > Freshwater > Lake | place: Tanzania: Lake... | reverse complement strand
GGTTGATGCCTTACTCCATGAATCGTTAAGTCGATCGACAGAACCGCCATTGCATGAATGTCTGCGCGAAGTGACAGAAGGAATCGGCGGCGATTGGGCGAAATATCCTGTTCTGGGCGCGACTCGGAGCGGCTTGGCGCCAGCAAAGGACCCGGTGGGAAAGAATCCAGAACGCTACAAGCCGGTGCGATTGGGTACGATCTTTTCCAATCCAATGCGTATTCTCCTTGGGTCCATTGCCATGATCGACGACCAGGACACTCCCGGCATCACCAGCCCGGACTACGTTGTGATGCGACCCGTGGAGAAAAAATTGGACGCGCGCTGGTTTTATTATTGGTTCCGATCGAGCTATGGCGCGGAGTTTATCAAATCGCTGGCCCGAGGCGCGGTCCGTGAACGTCTTCTCTTTAAGCGCCTGGCTCCTGCCCAAATTCGAATTCCTGACTGGTCGTCGCAGCAAAGATTCACAGCACAAGTTCGCGAGATTCGTCAATTTAAGGAGGGGTTGCAGAGAAAGTTAGGCGCGATCGAAAAACTGCCCGCGGCGCTTTTGCGCGAAGCGTTCAGCGGGCGACTGTGAATTTGGATTGGTTCAGCAGCAGGTTTAGAATAAGTGTTAGAAGCAGCCGCTTATGACCAAAATGAAGCGACAACTAGTGACGCACACGTTCAAAGGAAAACGCTTTGAGGACCACGGATTGGACCTCGACGTGTTGCCCGAGCTCTACGCCTATATATAAGGAACTGCTTGTCTCCACGGCCAAGGAGCTTTGGCGACGGCATCATCCCGACCGGGATCGGTTGCCAAAGAATTTCGAGGATTCTCTCTGTCTGAAATTCTATGAACTGAAAGACGGCAGTGCGGCTGTGCCTATATTCCGAGAGATCGAAATCACCAGCCAGCCGGACATGTTTCAGACTGAGCAGCCAGATGAACTGGACGAGGCTGTGCTGCTCGTCACCGAAGCCATCGAAGCTGCAAATTCCGAGCAACTGCTGCCGCACGAGTTCCCCAAAAAAGTCATCGCTCTCTTCGAGGGTTATGGAAAGACCTTGCGCGAAGACGAATGTATCGAGTTGCGACCCGAAAAGGGCTCCCTCAAGGCGTCCTACTCGCCGAGGTCTCGTGAGCAATTACTGAAGTTTGCCGCCGAAGGCTATATTGACCGGATCGATCTTAGTGGGGAAGTTCGCGCAGTGGATCTGACTGGCCGGTTTGAACTTAAACTCGATGACGGCACGAAGATCCCGCCCAGATTCTCTCCCGAACAAGAATCCGTGGTTACTGAAACCCTGCGTGACCATGTCAGCCGCCGGTTGCGGGTTAAAGGAACCGCTGAGTTCCAGCCAGACGGGAGGATGAAAGCGGTGACCAAAGTTATGGACTTGGAGATTCGAGGGGCCGGAGAAGTTCCGTTCGATCCCACTGCCAAGCCGATCTGGCAGATCGCCGAGGAGATTGCGGCGCAGGTCCCCCCCCGAGGAATGGGAGAAGGTGCCGCGAGATGCAGCAGAGAATCTTCATCATTACCTCTATGGAGCGCCTAAAAAGGACTGATCATGCGGCGGGTATTTCTCGATGCCGGATATCTGATCGCGCTTCTAAATCCTCCGGATGCTTTGCATGCCCGAGCCCTGGCGCTCGGACAAAGACTCGACTCCAGCTGCCTGGTCTCAACGGAAATGGTGCTGACGGAAGTTCTGAATTACTTCGCTGAAAAGGGAGAGGCGCCGCGCCGCGCCGCGGGCGAGTACGTTCGCCCGATAAAAGACAATCCAAGAGTTGTTCTTATTCCGCAGACCAGCTTCCAGTTTGGACAAGCGCTGATCCGATACCTTTCCCGCCTGGACAAGCCGTGGAGTCTTACTGATTGCGCCTCGTTCCTCGCCATGGAGGCGGAAGGTATCCGCGAAGCGGCCAGCGACGATGAACATTTTCAGCAGGCTGGGTTCACCGCGTTATTGCGCGCAGCGGAATGAAACGAGAAAAACCAAATGGCAAGAAACACGCCACGCAGCAATCGCTGAATGCCGCGGTGAAATCCATCTGCGACGTCATGCGGCGTTCGAATTGCGCCGGGGCCATGAAATACGTCCCAGAACTGACTTGGATTCTATTTCTCCGCATCCTGGACGAACGCGAATCGCACGAAGCCGAGGAAGCCTCCGCGCTTGCCTTGCCATTCACCCCATCGCTGCAGCCGCCCTATCGTTGGCGCGATTGGGCCGCGCCCGATTCCGCCATGCGGCAAGACAAGAGCGCCAGCGGAGTTAATCGATTTCATTCCTGCGAAAGGCCAGGAAGCTGATGCGGCTCTCAATCGCTTGCGTCGTCTTATTGAGTCGGGGGAATCAACGGGCACGGGTGCTGGATCTTGCATTCAATGAGCTAAACACTGCTTTCTTCACTCCCTAGGCTTGTCGTGTTCGACCTCGTTCGCTTCATCTCTTTACACGTTCGGTGCTCAGCACTAAAGTCCGCGCATGGCCTCACAATTCGATGAATCGGACTTCGTGGATAGCGATTATCAAAGCGCTAAATCACCGTATCCGGCGACAGCTGCGCAGATGCGCACGGCCTCCAGTGTGCTAAATCGACCGCCCACGCGCGAGGAACTCGAGACTCAAGTGAACGAGGCTCACCACAAACTCGGTGAATTGCGCCGCGCTCAGGAAGAACTCGAACGCGAACGGGCCTCGCTCGAAGAGGCGCGCCGCAGGCGGATTGAGTTTCAGACCGGCCGGAACGAAATGCTCCAGAATCTGACTCGTGGCGTTGGCCTGTTGGAAGAAAGCGAATTTGCGGCGCGTCGTGACGCCGAACAAATGTCTAAAACGCTGGCCGACTTGCGCGAAGCGCTGTGCAAAGTGCAGTCCATTCAAGATGAAAGCTGGACGCAGGAGAACTGGAACGTGGAACTGACTCGCGCGCTGACCACGATCGAGAACTCTCGCATGGAATGGAACGCTGCACGATTGAAGTGGCCTCTCCTAAATGGGACGCCACAGGCGCCGGTCGAAGCCAAAGCATCAGCTCAGTCCGTGGCATCCCTTCTTGAAGGGCACACCTTCGGCCAGTTGTGCAAGCTGGGATTAGCCCTGACTTGGCCGATAGTGGTTATTGGTTTGTTGGCGTTGGGCCTCACATTTTTCTTTTTGCTCCGCCAATAATCGTCCCGTGTATGGGATTCTTCAAAAAGAAACGCGATCCCATCTCTGATCGGTCCCGGTTGCTCAATGCTGAGATCGCGCGGCTCGAGGCGCAAATCAAGAATCTCAACGCGAAAGTGGAGCAATCAAAATCGCAACCTAGATTGCGGTCCACCGCTTTGCCACATCATCAGCCTAGTTCCGATTCTGCAGAAACACATTCGGGTTCCGGCGAGCCAATCTTCGAAGCGGTTGACCGACGCAAAATGAACGTTGCACCCGAGGCCGAGACCCCAGCCCATTACAATGACCTGGGCGTTCGCAAGTGCGATCTCGCAGCAGCTTGGCGGCGTCTGCAAAACCATTTTCGAGGTCCGCCCGCCAACAATCCGAAACTAGTCAGCTACCTGGCCGCCGGAAGCATCAAGGGACTTCGCCCCCTGCGCTATGAGAAACGCGTGGCTCGGAATCGGTTCATCGCCTTGCTCGTGCTTTTGCTTCTCTTGCTCTGGGGAATCTTTGCGGTCTTTGTGAAAACCAATTAATTTAGTAGCTGTTCAGCACGTCAATCAACTGCCGCAGCCGCCCGTAATTGCGTCGATCAAAACCAAACGCAATGCGCGGCAACTCCACAAAGTCGTTGTCCTCGCGTTCTTCTGGCGTCGCCTCAATCGCATGGATTTTATCGCCCGCAATAATATCCACAAAATCCTCGTTGAGCGCCGCAATGGCTGAGGGCGACGGCGGATATTTCAGTCGAATCACAAACAGATCCTTCACAAAACGGGTCGAGTGGAAATTGCGATAAAAACGCGTGATCCACTTGACCGCCTGGATTGCGTCATCAGTGATTTGATACAGATAAAGATCTTCTGGTGAGATCAGTTGATTGCGCAACAAATGTTCGCGGACATTCTTATCCCAAGTCCTCCAGTAAGTGCCGCCGGGCCGGTCAATCAAGACTAACGGGATGATTTGGCTCTTGCCCGTCTGCATCAATGTCAGCGCTTCGTATCCTTCGTCGAGCGTGCCGAAACCGCCTGGGAAAAGCGCAATGGCATCCGAGTGCCGTATGAAGATCAGCTTGCGTGTGAAGAAATACTTGAACGTGATCAATTTCTTGTCTTTGAGCATGACCGCGTTGGCGCTTTGTTCCCAGGGGAGGCGAATATTCATGCCGAAGCTTTTCTCGGAGCCAGCGCCTTCATGCCCCGCGTGCATAATTCCCGGCCCAGCGCCGGTAATGACCATGAAACCAGCGTCTGCCATCATTCGGGCGAAATCAACCGCCTGCTGATACTCGATCTTATTGGGCAGGGTCCTCGCCGAGCCGAAGATAGTCACTTTTCGGGATTGAGCGAAGGGGGCAAACAGTTTGAACGAATAGCGCAGTTCACGCACAGCGGTCTGGATGACTTTGACATCACCCCGATCCTCCACATCGCGGAGGAGCTTTAAGGCGTTCTCGACAATGTCCTCGACTAGGTCGGAGTTGTGACCACCGCCTCTGTAGGCGATTAATTCCTGGACGCGACGCTTCAATTCCGGATCAGCCGGCGGTTTTTCCATAACGCGCCCAAAGTTATCCAGCGCGCGCTAAATTGCAACTTGCTTGCTTGCCGCCGTCGGACTTTCGCTCTTAGCTTTTCCCATGTTCAGACCGTGCATCGATTTGCATGAAGGCAAGGTGAAACAGATTGTCGGGGGAACGTTCAGCGACGATCCCACTAAGGTCCGCACCAATTTCGTGGCTGAACGTTCGAGCGCCTGGTACGCCGAGCTGTACAAGAACGACAAACTCGAGGGTGGCCATGTCATCATGCTCGGTCCTGGCAATGACATAGCAGCCCGCCAAGCGCTCGCAGCATTTCCCGGAGGATTGCAAATCGGCGGCGGCATCAACATCGACAACGCTCGCGGCTATCTGGACGCAGGCGCGTCGCGTGTCATTGTCACTTCCTGGGTCTTTCGAAATGGTTATTTGGATGAGGAACGTCTAGCCCAGCTCGTGGCTGCGGTTGGCCCAAGGCAGCTTGTTCTAGACCTCAGTTGCCGGCGCCGCGGCGATGACTACTATGTCGTCACTGACCGTTGGCAGAAGTTCACGACACTCCGCGTAACGAAGGAAACGCTCGAACGATTGGCTGCTTGTTGCGATGAATTTCTGGTTCATGCGGTGGATGTCGAAGGCCTTTGCCAAGGCATCGACCACCGATTGGTTGAACAGCTCAGTCAGAGTTCACCCATTCCGGTTACCTATGCAGGCGGCGCACGGTCACTAGCAGACCTGGAAGAAGTGACGCGCGTCAGCCGCGGACGAGTTCACTTAACGATCGGTTCCGCTTTGGATATCTTCGGTGGGAACGGTGTTCGATATGCAGATGCTGTGGCCTTCAATCGCCGCGAGCCGGCGGGTTAGCGAAGCGTTTTGATTTCCCGGAGCAAAAAAGCTCGGCGCTGTTCGATGAAATTCTTCACCTGTGCTATTCCAGCCGGGTAATCGGCCGCACCCGCCTCGCCACCGCCGCGGCGGTAATTCGGGGCGTAGCCCCATTTGGACCGGTCCAGCGTTGCTTCAGCCGCGATTTCGGATTCCAGCCGGTCGAGGATCGGAAACAGTTTCTCAATCGTGAATTCCTTCTCCAGCAATTCCTCGAGGCGGTTTAGAAATTGAGTCCGCAATTTTGAACCGCGCAAAAGCGGTCCTGCCATGGGTTCCAGCCGGTAATCCCCGGAGCTCGTTCCGTCCCGAGCATGATGGACAGATTTGCTTTGTCGAAGGACCAGTCCCAATAGTCGCCGAGCGTGCGGTCGAAGTCCCAGGGAACCACAAACCATTTCTTAGAACCGCGACCGTCATAGACGAGGAAATGGTTCTTGTTATCTCCGTCCCAGTTTTGCACGAGCGTCGTGGCCGCAAGGTAATTGATGTACTGCTCGAGATCGACGCGGCGCGTAAAGAAATCGAACGGATCACGCGTCCGGGCCAATTCTTGGCAGAACTCCTTCAAGTCGCCATAACTTTCGTCCTTCTGAGTTTCTTTTTCATAGTGCTGTTGAAAGGCCTGCTCACTGCCGAGATCACGTTCATCACCCATCCGGTTTCCGGACGACGCGTTGTAAACGGAAGCCCCCTTCAAATTGTACCGGTTCACAAAGTCCTTATCGGGTTGCTCGACTTCGACGCAGAGGCCCCGGAACTGACCGTTCACATGGAGGCGCACATGTGAGTTTTTGACGCTGGCGCGCCGCATGCAGCATAAATCTCATAGGCCAGATGTTCCCTGATGTACGCGGCATCGCGCCAGCATGAGTTTAAGTTTATGCGCTGCTTTCCTTGGAAGAGTTTGTCTTTGTTGAAAAAGATTTTCAGAGGTTTCTTTGACCAGCTTCGAGCAAAAGCGCCGCGGTAGCCCACTTTGACGCCTTCGAATATCTCTCCGTCCGCAACGAATGTGGCGGGAGGCGTCTCATTCGAATGCCAGCCCCGTTCCATCGCCATCAAATCGTTCTGGCGCATGCGCAGCTCATAGAACGGCAACTTGCTTTCGGCTGGCAGTTCCGGGCTCTGCACTGGCCGGTTTGGCGCCGCAACAGTCTCGACCCGCTGAGGCGCCGGCGCGGCCGGAACGTCTTCGGCGCGCGCGCTAGGCTGAGCTTGGGCGGTCCTGACGGAAGGTTGCGGTTGCGGTTGCGGTTGCGGTGGAGGCGGCCCTGGGCTTTTATCGCATCCAACAAAAGCAACAGCCAGAAAACCGGCCACGACGGCCAATAGCTTGCGTGCCACAGCCGTTCCCAGATCGTTTGAGTTCACCTGAAAACTTTGTTTGAGAGGCATGGCAATTAGTTGGACCAAGCTGACAAGAAGTTGCTCGCGCATATCCGCAAAAAGCAAGGCCTCAGATGCCACCGAGGCCATGCGGCGAAGCATCCCGACGTTGTCGGCACAATCGTAGCGGCGGGCATCCTGCCTGTCGTAGAGCCGAGGCACCCTGCCCGGCGGATCACGCGTACGCACTGGAACGCAGCCTCCTCGTTTCAAGCGTTGCTCCGGGCGGCAAGATGCACGCCTTCTACGGCGGGCAGGATGCCCGCCGCTACCGACAACTTCGGGATGCACTGCGAAAAAATCCGTTTGCCATCGGAGGTGATTCCGTAAAGATTTCGCCAATGAGCAATAAGAAATTTGCCGCGTACCCGCGGTTGAATCCGTTCGGCATTGGCAAAAAGATTTCAGCGGCTGACCTGATTGATCAAGCCTTTCTCGCGTACAACGGTGGCCGGGTTCGTGAAGCCGCCAAGTTGCTCACCGAAAAGATGCTGCCCAACGACGGGTTCATCGGCGTCAGCTTGACCGGCGCTCTTACCCCAGCCGGCCTGGGGAAGTCATGCTTGATTCCGCTGATGAAAGCGGGCTTCGTCGATTGGATCGTTTCCACGGGCGCGAACCTATACCACGATCTGCATTACGGGCTCGATATGGAGCTTTATGCGGGTTCCCCGTTTTTGAACGATGTGGAGTTGCATCGCGACGGCGTCATTCGGATTTACGATGTGCTGTTTGACTACCATGTGCTGCTCGACACGGACGCTTTTGTTCGCGAAGTCATCAGCGGTCCCGAATTCCAACGCCCAATGGGCACGGACGAGTTTCATTATCTCCTTGGCAGATACGTCGCGGAACGCGGGAAAAAATTGCGGCTGTCGGATAGTTCGGTGCTGGCCACAGCCTACGAATGCGGGATTCCGGTCTTCACCAGCAGTCCGGGCGACAGTTCGATTGGCATGAACGTTGCAGCGATGTCCTTGCGTGACTCGAAGCTGATGTTTGATGTGAATCGGGATGTGAACCAAACCGCGGCGATTGTGTACGAAGCGAAGTCGACCGGACATACGTCCTCCGTGTTCATCTTGGGCGGCGGGTCACCGAAGAACTTCATGCTCCAGACCGAACCGCAGATTCAAGAAGTGATGGGCATTCAGGAAAAAGGCCACGACTATTTTTTGCAATGCACGGACGCGCGCCCCGACACCGGCGGGCTCAGCGGCGCCACGCCCGCGGAAGCAGTAAGCTGGGGCAAAGTCGATCCCGACACGCTGCCCGATTGCGTCGTAGCTTACGTTGACTCGACGATTGCATTGCCGTTGCTAACCGCGTATTGCCTGAGCCGAGTCAAGCCGCGAAGACCGAAACGTCTCTTCGAACGGCGTGATGAACTTCTCGAGAAAGTGAAGGCCAAATACCTCAAGATCGGCACAGTGACCAAGATCAAAACGAGCCGGAAGATCGCCAAACGTTCGAGCGGCATTGGTGTCAACAAAACTCTGGATCGAGATCGATAACATCACGCGACTACACTCTCCACTGGCTCATGCCTGCAGAGGACAGCGCGTCCCGCCGGTCCGGATACACCAAGCCATTTTGAACAGTCGGGACGCCTGTCCTGCGGCACGGTTTATGAAAGGGTTCGTCACGAATTGAACAATTCGTTGGCGCCGATCAAATCAATTGCCGGAAGCATGGAGAGTTTGTTGACAAAAGAGATCACCACACCCGACTGGAAGGAAGACATGCAGCGCGGGTTGAGCATTATCTCCGCACGCACTGAAGCGTTGAACGGTTCATGGAAGCATACGCTCGTGTCGCGCGGCTCCCGCAGCCTCAATTGAAACCGCTGGATGTGAATGCCTGTATTCGGCGAGTGGCTGATTTGGAAACACGTCTCAAAGTCGGTCTCGAACCGGGACCAGCCCTGTCTATCCAAGCCGACGGCGATCAGCTCGATCAACTGTTGATTAATCTGTTGCGCAACGCTGCGGATGCAGCGCTCGAAACCGGCGCGGTGGCGTGAGGGTTGGTTGGAAGAAGGCGGGAAGCCACGTCGAGATTTGGATCGAGGATGAAGGCCCTGGGCTTTCCAATACGGCCAATCTTTTCGTTCCGTTCTTCACGACAAAACCTAAAGGCAGCGGGATCGGATTGGTCTTGAGCCGCCAAATTGCCGAAGCGCATGGCGGCAGTCTGCGCTACGCTATGCGGATACGCGGCGGCAGGACTCAGCCGCCCGAAGCATATACAAATGGCGATGCGGCGGTGTCTCTTTAGGTGATGTATTTTCTCCCGCTTGTGCTCCGCGAGTTGCGTGTGGCGACGCGCCGGCGACTTGCCTTCAGGGTTCGAACGGCCGTCGCCGTCGCGACCATGTGCTTGAGCATATGGTTGCTCCTGGTTGCCGATGGCTGGGGTGTCGCGACAAACTTAGGCCATTTCGTTCTCGAATTGTTGGCCGTCCTGGGAATGGCAGGCAGTACTTTAGCCGGCCTTCTTTAGCCGGCCGATTGTTTGAGTCAGGAAAGACGGGAAGGAACGCTAGGTTTGCTTTTTCTGACGGACCTGCAAGCCCATGACGTGGTCTTCGGCAAGCTGGCTGCCAAGGCCATTGTTCCATTTTTCTGCGGTCTTTCTCTGTTGCCAGCCTTGGCCATTTGCGTGGTGGTGGGAGGCGTCACTGGCGGGGAATTTTGGCGAGTCTTCTTCGTTACGATGAACGCGCTATTTTGCGCGTTGTCGGCTACCATTCTGACTTCGATCTTCTGCCAGCGGCAGCGCATTGCCTATGGTATGGCTTTGTTCGGTTTGCTGACGCTTACAGTAATATTGCCGTTGGGCGGAAACTTGCTCTCCATCTGGACGAGGATCCCGGTGTGGGGGCATCTTGCCGGTTTGCTCACCCCGACGGGGAGCTATTTGCTTGCATTCGACAAGAGCTACCAAATGGCGCCGGGCTGGTATTGGGGATCAATGATTGCCAGCCACTTTCTGGGCTGGATGTTCCTCGTCCTCGCCTGCCTCGTCTTGCCTCGCCAGTGGAAAGATAAAGCGGTATTGCCCCCTCGAAAGATTACACGCGAACGGACCCTCTTTGCGCGCGTCAACAAACACAAACGCCTTCGTGACGAACTGCTGGCAGTGAATCCGGTGACTTGGCTGGGAACACGACCCAATGCCAGCGCGACTTTGATCTGGAGTTTGCCATTGGCCGCCCTTGTGTTGTGGCTCAGCACGGACATTGATCCGCTAGGAAACTGGGGAAGTCAGGCCGGTTTCACCGCGCTGGCCGCCGTTCACGCTCTCTTCAAAATATGGCTGGCGGCGGATGCCACCCACGCCTTTAGCGCTGACCGAAAGACGGGCGCCCTGGAATTGTTGCTCGGCACACGATTGTCCGTCCGAAACTTTGGCGGGAACTTCGTCGAAGCAGAGGTCTTCCACACTCTTCGCAGCTAACGCTCCTCTTCGGCGGCACGGGTCAATTGGCGCGTCGAGAGCACTCGTTGGGAGGGAACATAGCCGGCCACGAATTCACGGCGAAATTCAGCGAACGTTCCAGCCGACAGGTGTTGCCGAATGACCGCCATCAATCTCAAATACATGTGCGAGTTATGGACGCTTAACATTCGCAAACCGAGGATTTCGCCGACGTTCAATAAGTGCCGCAAGTAAGCGCGCGAAAAATTCTGGCAGGCATAACAATCGCAGCCTTCCTCAATCGGCCTCCAGTCTGCCTTGTTGAAACCGGCTTTGATGCTCACGGTCCCCTCCGCTGTAAAGGCCGTTCCATTGCGAGCGACGCGCGTGGGCAAGACACAGTCAAACATGTCGACGCCACGCGCGACCAATTCCACCATCTGGGCAGGCGTGCCAAGTCCCATCGCGTAACGCGGCTGCGCTGCGGGCAAAAACGGTTCCGTATATTCAACCGCCTTCATCATCTCGGCTTCGGGTTCGCCGACGCTGACACCGCCGATTGCGTAGCCATCGAAGTTTAATGCGACGATCGCTTTGGCACATTGCTCGCGCAATAGGGGATCGCTGCCACCTTGCACGATGCCGAAAATCTGCTGGCCTGCTGCGCGAGGTTGTTCGCGGCACTCCTGCGCCCAGCGAATGGTGCGTTCCACGGCTTCGCGCGCTTCGTCGTCCGGGCAGCCGTGCGGCGGGCATTCATCGAAGGTCATCGCGATGTCCGAACCGAGCAAGCGCTGGATTTCCATCGCTTCCTTCGGCCCTAAGAAGAGCGGCGAACCATCCAAGTGCGACCGAAATTCAACGCCGTGTTCCTTGACCTTCCGGATTTTGGCGAGGCTGAAGACCTGAAAACCGCCGCTGTCCGTCAAGATCGGTTGCGGCCAATTGATGAAGCGATGCAATCCTCCAGCTTCCTGGATGATCTCCAAACCGGGACGAATGCTCAAATGGTAGGTGTTGCCAAGAATGACCTGCGTCCCCATCTCGCGCAGCTCGCGAGGATCGAGCGCCTTAACGCTGCCTTGCGTGCCAACGGGCATGAACACAGGCGTGTCGATAACGCCCCGCGACGTGGTGAGCCGGCCCAGACGCGCCTTCGAAGTGGGATCGGCTTTGAGAAGCTCAAACATTGAGGGTTAAGGCAGTTCAAACCACGAAAGACCAAAGACACGAAAAAGGAAGGTTTTTTGTGACGACGAGTTTGTCAGCCGGTAAATTAGCTGTAGCACAAACCAACTCTTGTTTTTGTGTCTTTCGAGCTTCTCGTGGTATCAGCTCGGTTTTGCAGGTTTCAATTGTTTGACTTCGTTTGCGGAAAATCGCGTCGGTACCGCTTTAACAATTCATCCGCGTCGTTTTTCAGAAAGTAAAGCTTGCCATGGAGCTTCTTCGTTTCTCCAGGCTTCAATCCGCCGATGCGAGGATCATTGTGAATGCAAACGATTACGCCCTGAAACAGCTCTTGCGTCTGATCCCAAGCCGTCGCGAGCAGATATTTATCATCAGCTGAAAAGCAGCCGATCAGGTTATTAACAGGTTTTTCAGGACTGATCGGACGCGGGTTAACATCATTGAGATTGATTCCCGTGGGCACGTACACTTGCCCACCTCGGTAGATCGCCTCTTCGGTGCGCTTCGTTTTGTCCAACGTCGTCAGACCACGCTCGGTAAAAATGAAACAGCGCGAAATGTAATTGCTCTGATTGCGGCCGGTGAAATGGTTGACGCGCATGCAAGGTTGAAACCAATCGACATCGACAAATGCGTTGCCCACATTCTTGGCTGCGAGTTGAAAATCGACTTCGTCTTCGCCTGCGCGAATCTCATGGCTGACCTCGACGCTCGGCTCGACCTTGGTGCGGAGCCGCAAATGCTTGCCTTTCGAGTCGGCGGAAAGCAATTCGGTCTTGTGCGGAATTACCGTTTGCCGCCAATCGCGCTTGGTCGAGCCGGTTCGGCAGAAAGCCTCCAGATACCACGTATCCACTTTGCCGCCCGGCAAGTTAGGCGCGGTCACGGTGAGCATGTTGTTCGTCCAGGAAATGGCAAAGCCGTCGGCCGCGAACAAGTTGGTGGATGCTGATTGAATTGCGACAAGCCAGACAGAAACCAAGCAGAGTTGCCTAACTGTTTGTAGATGCATAAGTCGAGACCTTTCGTGCAGGACAGACGCCCCGCCTCTCATCGGTAATGTTTCGCAATGTTCGCTATTAATCGCGAGTTAATAAATCCGAGTGTAACTTGCCGGCGGTCAAGCAGGAGCCTCGTCTGCTTGCTTCAATCGATATAACATTTCTCCTGCCTTCGGCGCCAAGAAGACACCTTCCGCCTCGCGATCCGCAAAATCATCGAACCGAATCGTGTTCGGATCGCGATATCCGAGGTTGATGCGTTGGCAAACGTCGCGCGGAATACCCGTGGCTACTGTGACGCGCGCTCGCGGTGTTTCCACGCCATTTTCGAACTTCCCTTGGCCAAAGACATGCGTCGAATGCGCCAGCACCCCCCAGGGATAATGTTTGAATTTGTCCCATTGCTTCAGGAAGTAATCGCGGCAGTGATAACCAATCTCGTAAAGCGTTTTGCCATGCGCGACGCACACCTCAGTAATATGTGGCGCGTAAATGATCAATTCCCCTCCATCCGCAAGGATAGGCTCCAGCTTATACATACACTTCCCGCCAGTCCAAAGTTCGTCATACATCTTCGGCGCGCACGAAAGGATGCTGTGAAACGGTTTGTCCTTATAGGTAATATGTATCTGACTGGATAGTTCGCTGGCGCCGTCCCACGCTGCTTCTGGCGTCCCCGCGTACAAGCCGGCCAATTCCTTCCCCGGTGTCACCACCATGCAGAAACAGAGTTTCGCCACTTTCACCAATGCGCCCGCTCGGTCCACCACTTTGCGCACCGGCGTCCATTTGGTTCCAATGATTTTCGGATTCGTGACGACTGCGCCGAGCCAATGGAAAAAGTTCAAAATCTCGGGACCTGCCACGCCAGGAAAAAGATACTTGTTTCCGCCAGAGAAACCGACGACTTCGTGCGGGAACACCGGGCCGATAATCACGACTTGGTCGTACTCAAAAATCAGCCGGTTCAACTCGACGGCGACATCCATCGAAAACAAACCCTCCGAAAGTTCACTAATTTCCTCGGCTGGAATATTGCCAATTTGCGTAAGTGCCGCCGGATCGTTCCAGGCGTGATTGAAAAATCGAACGCGACGATACTCGCCGCTTCGTTCGGCTTCCGAGATTTCCAACCTTTGGCAAATCGCGGCTTCACTCATTGGCTGATGCGTTCCCAAAGCAATCAGCACGTCGAACGCTTTCGTTGCCTCCGCGATGTGACGATGCAACGTCTGGAAAACAAGCCCCACCGGCGCTGTGCGTGTCCCGTCCGGCACAATCAACAGGATTCGTTTATCACGATAGTCCTTAGCCGGACACGCTTGAGAGACGACTTCGGCGACATCTGGCGCAGACAACGCACTCCCGGAAAGAGCAGTTCTGAAGATCATGCTCAGATCGTTTGCGAAAGAAACCCGCCATCGACGCGAATGTCGGTGCCCGTAACGAAACTGCTCGCCTTCGCACTGGCCAGAAAGATGGCGGCGCCGATTAATTCATGCGCGTCACCAAAGCGACCCATCGCCGTATGCGCGAAGATCGACTGCGCCCGCGCGGTCGGAGTTCCATCCGGATTGAGCAGCAGATGCCGGTTCTGCTCCGCGGGAAAGAAACCTGGTGTGAGCGAGTTCACGCGCACTCCTTTCTTTGCCCATTCGCGCGCCAGAAACTGAGTCAGGCTTAACACTGCGGCTTTCGCGGCTGAATATGCGACCACGCGGGAAAGGGGAGTATGGGCGGACACGCTGGCAATATTGATAATGCTGCCTTTCGCACGCTGGCCCATGGCTGGGCCAAACTCCTGGCAAGGCAAGAGAACTCCACCGACGAGGTTCAAGTCAAAATTTGCCCGCCAGTCATCGATGCCAATTTGCTCAAAGGCGCGATCCGCTGTCACGGTTACTTTCGGATCCGTACCGCCTGCCGCATTTACGAGAATCGTTGGTGGACCAAAATTCTTCTGAACGGCTGCATGCGCGCGGCTGAGGCTGTCGCGTTGAAGGGCGTCGGCAGCGATGAAACAAGCTAGGCCGCCTTTTTCTGCGATAGCTTTGACGCGGGCTTCGCCGCGTTCGGCGTTGCGACCAAGAACAGCGATGCGAGCGCCGGCTGCGGCAAGACCTTCTGCCAAAGCGCCGCCTAAAGTGCCGGTTGCTCCGATAATTACCGCAACCTCATCCGATAAATCAAAAAGGTTCATGCTAAATGAAAACAGATTCTATTCCGTCAAGGTAAAACTCCTCATGAAGTTCTCACTATGGGAGCGCGTACCGGCGTTGAATTAAGCTCCTGCTGGCGCCATTGGTTTCATGATCTTGATCCTTGCTCTTGATCATGATCTCGTTGGTGCGAGCCTTTTGAGGAGCAAGAGCAAGAGCAAGAGCAGGATCACGATCAGGAGTTAGAATCACGCTCACAGCGCTTAATTCAAGGGTAGTGGCGGACCGCCGAGTCCGCGCGTTTTGCGTTTGTTTCGTTGGTTTCGCTCGCCGACTCGGCCGTCCCCGCTCCGATGATTTTCATGGCCCCAATCACAGCCTTTGCGATGCAGCTACGGCCTCCCGCGTTTGAAGTGTCTGTCCGCGAACTTCAGATACTGTTCCCAATCGTAGTCCGTCACATCATGTTTGCCGGTGCGAATGTGGTAACCGATTGTTTTGCCGACGGGCTGGTCCAAGCCAGGCATCCTCTCGACGCCGCCAAGCCCTTCAGTTCCCAACAACTTGTAAACGGGTTCCGCGTGCTTGGCCGAAAGAAATTCGCCGTGCGGATCCGCCCAAAGGTCCTCTGCGGCGCTGGCGACATAAACCGGCCGTGGCGCAATCAGCGCCATCAACATGTGCTGATCGACCGGCAAGGCGCCTTCGTTGTTATTGTACTTTTTGAAGTTCCCGCAAAACCAGTGCGGGAACGATGTGTTAATTCGCTCGACGGTTTCGCCGAAACGCCGGCGGCTCAAGGACGCGCCGCCTTCTCCGGAGTTGTTCGAAATCACGATGGCGAAACGTTCGTCTTGCGCTCCGGCCCAGAGTGCTGTTTTCCCCAAGCGCGAATGTCCCATCACCGCGACGCGCTTGGCATCGATGTCTTTGTCACTCTGCAAATAATCGAGCGCGCGGCTGAGTCCCCAAGCCCACGCGCCGATTGCCCCCCACTCCGCGCCAGGCGTCGTCGCCGAACCCGATGCCGAACGAATACTTCCCGCCATCTTGTGTCCTTCTGCAAAATCGGGTTCGAGATCGCCGTAATAAACCGTTGCCAGCGCATAACCACGGTCAAGTATCTTGTCCATCGCCCAACGGCCTGTGCTTTTGCCGCGCGACGCCTCGGTGGCTCGATTGTTGACAATTCCTTTGTCGTTGTTCGTTCGCATCCATTGCTTCGAGAGGGTAATTCCAGGGTCGGCATGAATGGAGTGGTTGCCGTCAAAATTCATTCCGAGGAAGGCTGGAACAGGTTTGGTCGCGTTATTCGGAAGATAAATCAGAATATCCATCTTCGGCCCGTCTTTTTTGCCCAGCAAAAAGACCGAAACCTCTCTTCTCGTCGCTTTTCCACCTAGTGCTTGTTTGTCGGTCGATGTCACTTCCCAAGTGATCGCTGGAGAATTCTGAGGATTGTGCCCATAGACATGTTCACGAAATAGCCTGAGAACTTCCGGCCGCCGCTTCTCGCGCCACGCCTGGGCGTCGGCCACTTTGGCGCCGTCCGCCATTGCCAAGGGGTCGGGCAAAGTGTACTGCGGCACTTTGGCTTCATCATAAATTGTTTCCTTTGGCTGTGCGGTCGCGGTGTTCATCGTGGCGAAGCAAGTGGCAATTAGACTGAACGTGAGCGGGACGAGCTTTCGGTTCGAGGACTTCATGGACCGAAACTACTGCAACTCCCTTCGCGCCGACAAGCGCCATGTTCGGTTTCCTCGTCACGCTGAGTTTCACTCTGCTGTATCGCGCTGTATCGCCGACTTGCAGTCGGCAGCTTGTTCGCACTTGCCCAGCGCGCATGAGTGTGCAGGAGCGCTGCAGATTGAAGTTATTGAAAATTTGCGATACGGCAGAAGTGAAAATCGCTGCGCTGCGCCAAACGCTCGTTTGACCGCGGGCGGGGTGCGAAACGCGTCCGTTCAGGTCTGCGTGTATGAGCATGATTGTGCCGCCCTCACTGCCATCAACCCAGAGAATGCGAATTGTTCAGCAACTTCTCGAAGATGAACGGAGCGCTTGGTTTGCAAATTACGCTTGGCGTCATGCTAAACTATTCGACACTGTAAACCGCGCTCTCACGATTTTTGTTGTCGCACCATCAGGTGGCGACCGCACGTTCTCGACGAACTATCAGAAATGGACGAGCGACAACCGAGAGGGTTTGTTACACCGGTTGAATTATGTGGAAGTGCCGCGACGCCGACCGGCAAAGAGTGGAAACCATCGAGGGCCTGTCGCCAAACGGCGCCTTGCATCCAATCCAACAAGCGTTCATCAAGGAAGAAGGGATGCAATGCGGCTATTGCGTGCCCGGCATGATCATGACGACGGTCGCATTTCTGCGGCGTAATTCCACGCCAACTCGCGATCAAATCGTCGAGGCATTGAACGGGAACATTTGCCGGTGCTGCGGTTATGGCAATCTGTTGAAAGCGGTCGAGCGCGCGGCGCGATCCATCAAGGAGGCACAATGAGCTCGCTTAAGACAAGAGCGGAGTTTACTGAACCGGAACGCTACGAACTGGACGAGGGTCCGTCGTATCATTTCGAGATCAGTCGGCGCAACTTCGTCCAGGTGGTTGGCGCGGGCCTTCTAATCTCTGTGGCGGCGCGGCCGGTCCTTGCGCAAAGGTCCGGAGCCGGCGGCAACCAATCAGCCAATCTTGCCGAACGGCTGCACATCGGAGCCGATGGCCAAATCACTCTTTTCACGAGCAAAGTCGAAGTCGGCCAAGGCTCGCGGACACAACTCACGCAAGCGGCCGCCGAAGAACTCCGCGCGCCTGTGAACCGGATTCGGCTGATCATGGCTGACACAGCGCAAGGGCCGAACGACGGCGGCACCGCCGGAAGCCGGACGACACCGGCCACGGTGCCTGCTATTCGCAAGGCCTGCGCGGCGGCTCGCCAGCTTCTGATCGACACCGCGGCCAGCGCGTTCCAGGTCGATGCCAAAGATTTGACCGTTCAGGACGCCAAGGTAGAAGGACTCGGTTCGGGGCGGCAGTTTAGCTATGCCGATCTCGCGAGCGAGAAACACGCGGCTGTGCTCAAGCGCCAAATTGCGCCGGACGTCAATGTCACTAAAGTATCCCAATGGCGAGTGCTTGGCGCCTCGCTGCCGCGAGTGGATGCTTCAGCCATTGTCACCGGGGCTCATCAGTATCCCTCGGATATCATTCGTCCCGGAATGCTTTACGGCAAAGTGCTGCGGCCTCCGTCGTACGGCGCCAGGTTGACTGAGATTGACCTTGCTTCTGCAAACGCCAAAGCCGATGTGACCGCTCTGCGCGACGGGGACTTCGTCGGATTCGCCGCGCCAAGTTCTTTGGCCGCGGAACAAGCGCGCGACGAAGCTGGAAAGACGGCCAAGTGGACGACCGCCGAGAATCCTTCGAGCGATGAACTTTACGCTTATCTTCGCGCCCATTCTTTGTCGCAACGCCCGCGCCGCGACATCAAAGGTTCGCCCGACAACGCATTCAAGAACGCGAGCAAAGTTTTGCGCGAGAGTTGCCACATTGCTTACATCCAGCACGCGCCAATGGAGCCGCGGGCAGCCGTCGCTGAATGGACCGATGGGAATCTGACCGTGTGGACCGGGAGCCAGCAACCCGCGCGCGTGCGGGAAGAGTTGGCGCGATCATTGCGGGTTCCTTCGGAACGCGTTCGGGTGATTATTCCAGACACGGGCGGCGGCTTTGGCGGCGAAGAAGCCAGTTGCGGTGCGTTGGACGCGCGAAGAGGAATTCACTTGGGCTTACTGTCGCCCCGCCGGGGTCATCGACGTCGCCGGCGGACTGGATTCAAACGGCGCGTTGGTCACCTGGGAACATGTCAATTTCTTGTCTGGGGCGTCCGCGATCGCCACGCCATACCAAATTCCCAACACAGCCACCGAATTCAAATCATGCCAATCGCCGTTGCGTGTCGGCTCGTATCGGGCGTTGGCCTCGACGGCCAATGCCTTCGCCCGCGAATCGATGATGGATGAGCTGGCCGCCGCGGCCGGCCTTGATCCACTCGAATTTCGGCTGCGCCATTTGACGAACGAACGTTTACGAGCTGTCCTTGTGACTGCAGCCGAGCGGTTCGGATGGAAAAGCCGGTGGAAGAAGAATGCTTCAGCGTAAAAGATTGGCGTTGAGTTGGCCTGCGGAATCGAGAAGGCTTCTTATGCAGCTTGCTGCGTGAAACTTGAAATCGATGAGCGCGCCAAGACTTTCAAAGTGTTGAATGTTTGCGAAGCCTACGAGTGCGGCGCAATCCAGAATCCAGTGAACCTTAAAGCGCAAGTCGAAGGATGCATTATTCCGGGGCTCGGCGGCGCTCTCCGCGAAGAGATGCGTTTCAAAGATGGCAAGGTTCTGAATCCGCGCTTTTCGCAATATCATGTTTCGCGGTTTCGAGACGTTCCGGAGATTGAGACGGTGCTGGTCAACCGGCCAGACCTGCCATCGGAAGGCGCCGGAGAAACGCCGATTATTGGGATTGCGCCAGCCATTGCGAACGCGCTTTTCAACGCGACACAAACGCTCTAGAGGTCCTGGTGCCGGATCAATCGAACACTGCGCGCCTGCACGAGGCTGCGAACGCGCGGGCTGATCAATGCGTCGAGTTCGGTTCTAAACTCATCGAGCGAGGGATGCGAGTAAAGCTCGGAAACTCCGGCCGGGAGGCGTGGCAAGAGCTTCAAAAGATATTCTTCATCGACCTGACCATTCTGCAAGAGGCCGAATACAGCGCGCGTGTATCGAATGTTTTTCTTCCGTAAACTTGACGCGGCCCTCCAGCTTAGAATGAGAAAGACCAACCAGTGACTGATTCGATAGATCCAGCGGCCGCGAGCAATCCGGGCGTTCAACCAAAGCGGGTCGCGTGTGAGCCGAACCGCGCTTAGCCGCCACAGTTTCGCGTTCTGCATCAAGAGAGCAAAAACGGTCGGATGCAAATGTAAATTCAAATGGCCGTTCACGTGATCCAGGACCAAACCAGTCTCGTGGAATCTTTGAAACTGCGCTTCTAATTCGCGCTGCAATTGAGGGCGCAAACGCCGTTGGAAGAAGTAAGCGGCTCCGGTCTTGACAGGAGTTTCTCGGAAATGGCCGGAGCTATCGACCAGATCGGGAATTTCGTTGCGCGGCAATGCGGAACGGCCGCAGACCAAGGTGAGATGCAACCCAACACCCAGACGTGGGTTCTGCCGCGCCAATTCGACCGCTTCCGCGGCGGCGCTGCCGTTTACCATCAAGCTGGCCGTTGTGAGGATTCCTTCGCCATGAGCGCGAATGACAGCGCGGTTGATGGCGTGGGATCGACCGAAATCATCCGCGTTGACGATCAAGCGCCTGTCAACGGACCCCATAATTCGGGACCAAAGCGCCAGTCCAGACCCGATACCAAGTTCTGAAAATGAGAAACAGTTTCTGGCCTTTGCTCAAGCGTGTTGGCCCCGAATCAAAAACATTGAAACGCCGGCGTTCGAGTTTTTCCAACAAGCGCCAATAAACCGAGCCCATCAACTCAGCTGGCGCCATCGAGCGGCGGTCGATCGCAGGGAGGGCTTCGCGGGCTTGCAGATAAAAGCAGTGCGCGCGTTGGGCAACATTTTCGGCGAGGTGATAAAACCGCTCTGAGTACTGCCCTCGCAGGATTTCTGCGGGCTTTACCTGAAAACGCTCGAGTTCGGAGAGCGGCAAATAGATCCGGTCGCGTTCGGCATCACTGCGCACGTCGCGCAGAATGTTCGTCAATTGCAGCGCTTTGCCGAGATGAACCGCGTAATCATGGCATTTGGGATCGCGAAAACCGAAGATTTCAATACTGAGCAGGCCCACGACCGAAGCGACGCGATAACAGTACTGTTCGAGTTCTTCGTGCGTTCGATACCGTTTGATGTCCAAATCCATCTCCACGCCGCGAAGCAGCTCCTGGAACAAAGAATAAGGCAACTTGTGGCGGGCGATGAATGGCTGCAGTTCGCGCACAACTCCCAATTGCGGAACCTGTCCTGAGCAAGCTGTTTGAATATCAGCACGCCAAGCCGCGAGGCAGGCGCGACGTTCATCGACCGGCCGCGATTCTTCATCCGCAATATCATCCACCGCACGGCAGAAAGCATAGAGGGCGGCCATTCCTTCGCGCTTCGGCTTGGGAAGGAGGATAAAAGCCAGCGCCAAATTGGAAGCACTCTTGCGGGTAATCGACTCGCTGAGTTGCATTGTCCCTCAGGAGGGCTCGGTCGATTCTTCCGTCCGCGCCGGCGACAGGCCGCCGGTTTCGGCCAGCGTGGGATTTCGGCTGCGGTGACTGCGGCGTTTATACCGGTATTTATAGCGACGCCGCACATCGACCGGCTCCTCCGCTGGCTCTTCTTCTTGGTCCGTGGAAGCGCTGTCGCGGTAAACCTTCTGGCCGCCGCCACGCCGCTTTTTCGGTTTGTAGTTCCGCATGTATTTCGCCCAAAGGACTAGGACGAGAAGAACCGTGAGCGCGGCAACGACAATCAAGAGAATGTCGGACATGAGGAGGCCGGGAACCTTGCTAATGGGCTGGCCCTGGACCTGTATTCCAATTTGGCCCAGCATCAACAATTCCTGAACCTGACCGGTCATCGGGAAGCGTCCTTTCCGTTTGCGCCCACAGCGTCCTCATCAATAGCGGTATCGGCGCTGATATTCAAGCGTTGCATGCGATAGCGGAGCGCATGGCGGCTGATCTTCAACTGCTCCGCGGTTTTCGTCAGGCTGAAATGATTCTGTTCGAGAATATTCGTGATCAACTCGCGCTCGAAGTTCGCCATCGATTCATCTAGCGAGACCACGCTCGCCGACGTTGTGGCGTCTCCTTTGCGCAGGCGCGCCTCCAAACGAAAGTCTGGCAAATTGGCCGCTTGAATTTCCTCGGTTACTTCCAGGATCACCGCGCGCTCGATGACATTGCGGAGTTCGCGCACGTTGCCCGGCCAGTGATGCGATAGGAGCAGGGCCTGCGCGGTTTTGGAAAGCGACTTGATATGCTTGTTCATCGCGAGGTTGAAGTGCCTGAGAAAATGCTCGGCGAGCAAGATGATGTCCTGGTCGCGTTCCCGCAACGGGGGCGGTTGAAACTGAACGACGTTCAGCCGGTGAAACAGATCCTCGCGAAAATGATTGTCCCGGATCGCCTCGATGATGTCGCGATTCGTCGCAGCAATCAGGCGGACATCGACGCGCAATTCCTGGTTCCCGCCCACGCGCGTGAATGTTCCGTCTTCCAGAAAGCGAAGCAACTTCGCCTGCAAAGGCCGGCTCATGTCACCGATCTCATCGAGGAAGATTGTCCCGCTGTCCGCTTCCTCGACCCGTCCATGTTTCTGCTTGAGCGCCCCTGTAAACGCGCCCTTTTCATGCCCGAACAATTCACTTTCGAGCAGCATCTCTGGGATCGCGGCGCAATTAATCCGGACATAGTTTCCCTCGCGGCGGCGGCTTAAACTATGCAATGCGCCGGCAATCAATTCTTTGCCGGTGCCACTCTCGCCGAGAATCAAAACCGTCGCGTTGGTCGGAGCGACAGTCTGAATGAGCTGGCGGAGATCGCGGATTTTCGGCGATTCTCCGATGATCTGATCCAGGCGGTAAGGTTCGCCGGCGCGAGCTCGCAAGGCCGCGTTTTCCATGAGCAGCCGATGCCGTTCGGCGCAACGCGCGACCGCGTGCAGGAGCTCCTCCGGAGCGAAAGGCTTGGCAAGATAATCGATGGCGCCCGCCTTGATGGCTTCGACCGCCAATTTCGGTGTGGCATAGGCGGTAATCATTAGCACGGGCAGGTTAGGCCAGCGGTTGCGGAGATGTCCGAGGAATTCGTAGCCGCTCATCCCTCCCAGGCGAGCATCCGTGATGACCATAAAGAATTGTTCCTGTTCCAGAAGGCGCAAAGCGGCTTCCGCCGAGTCAGCGGCGCGGAATTGATATCCCTCCTCCTCCATCACGGCTTCCAGAGAGAGGCGCATGTTCTTTTCGTCATCAACGACGAGCAATGGCGGCATGGTTCCCATCATCGGCGAAGTTTCATTATGGTTTTAGCGGGCAAGTTTATAGTGAACAGCGTTCCCTTTCCAAGTTCGGATTGGGCTGCAACGGTACCACCATAAATCTCCGTGTTGTGCTTGACAATAGCCAGTCCTAATCCGGTGCCTTTTTCTTTGGTTGTAAAGTAAGGCTCAAATATCTTCGAAAGCTTCTCCGCGGGAATGCCGGGCCCATCGTCGGCGATGGTAACAATGACCATGTAACCGTCGCCAAATTGAGTCGTGACCTGAACGTTGCCCTTGCCATCCATGGCCTCACGAGCGTTTTGCAGAATATTCACGAACACCTCCGAAAGGTGGCTGCGCTGCATCAACAGAGGCGGCAAGGCCGCGGCGTATTCGCGATGGATTTTCACATCGTACTTCGCTCCGGCAGGGAAAACCATATCAATGGCCCGGTCCAATTCTTCCGCCACATCCAGCCGCTCGACTTTGCCGTCGGAAAGCCGCGCATATCCCATTAATTCGGTAATGATGCGGTCGGACCGATCGACCTCTTCGCGGATGATGCGGATTTGTTGAGTGATCGTCTTCCCTTCTTTGACGGTCCGCTGGAGAGTAAAGGCGGCATTGTTGATAATCCCTAGCGGGTTCTTCAATTGGTGTGCGATCTCGGCAGCCAGCCGGCCCGTGGCTTGCAATTGTTCCTGGCGCAGCATGTACTCCCGGGCTTCGGATTCAGCCACTCGCTGTTTATCGAACAGCACCTGAACCCCGTAACAGCAAACCGTCATCAGAATTAACATGCACAAACGCAGCGATGGTTCGGTCACCATGTCTTGCGGTCCCTGATCGATCGCCGCCAGCAAGGTCAGGTCCATCAATTGGTACTGCCATTGATTGGCGCTGCGATCGACCACTCCGGCCAGAAGGTAACAGAGGGTTACAATCAGATTGAGCGCGATCTGCCGTGACGCTACTGAATTGCTGACCGCATTGCGAATAATCAATCCGGGAAAAGCCCAGTACAACACACTGTCAAACCCACCGGTCACCACCGTCAACGCACCGAGAAACAGCGCGTCAATCCAGCCAATGTGAAAAACCACGCGCTGAATCCAGCGCACGGGCAATTGGCGCATGCCCAGGAACATGGCGGCCGCCCCTGTGTTCGCCACGAGATAAACAAGGTAAAACCGGCGGATGATGTCCCATTCGCCTTCGCGCGGTGGCGCATCACCTGTTGCGTCGATTACGCCATTCGTCTCGTGAAGCCAATTCGAGAAGAACAAATAGTAAAACAGCATTCCCAGGGTCGCCGCCTTGACCGGCAGCCCAAGGTCCCGTTCCATATGCCGAATACGGGAAGTTTGATGGACCAAGTCGGGGGCTTGGACCATCAATAAACGCGGAAGCTCTTGGAGCGATAACCTGCGCACAACGATCAAACTCGTTAACCAGATAGCATTTCCAATGCCCTGGCGGCGATCTTGTCCACTGCCCAAAGACGGCCCAAGCCTTCGTAACCGCAAGAAAGCATCCCTTTCTCGGGACCAATAAACTCAACCCCGCGTTCCTTTAGAAGAGCGACATTCCTCTGCGTGGCGGGATGACTCCACATCTTGCCATTCATGGCAGGAGCGACGAGCACCTGGGCTTTCGGATTGAGCGCCAACGCGATGCACGTCAAAGCATCATCCGCCAAACCGTGGGCCAGCTTGGCTAAATTATTTGCCGTGGCGGGCGCGACCAGCAACAAGTCCGCCTCATCCGCCAAGCGGACGTGGGTTGGTTTCCAACCTTCCTCTTCGTCGTAAAGGTCGGTTATGACGGGATGACGCGAGAGCGTTTTGAAAGGGAGCGGAGTAATGAACCGCAGCGCGTCGGCTGTCATCACGACGTGCACGCCGTAGTTTGATTTGGCGAGCAGGCTGGCCAAATCGGCTGCTTTGTAGGCGGCGATTGAGCCGGTGACGCCTAAGACAATTGTTTTACGTTCGGGTTCGATAGTGATGCAAGCTGCCCTAAGTGCGTCGCTGAAACAACCTTTTATCGTGAGTGAAGTTTGGCGTTGCAAATCAAAACCCGAAATTCGAAACAACTCCAAAATTCTAATTGCGAAATGCTGATTTATTCTTTCAGCCAGACGATTTCGCTGGCGCTGCTGCTCCAAACAGCCCCTCGACATCGAGTTCAACGCCTTTGTTCATTCGCCAGGCTTGGAGGAGGGCAAATGCAATGATCGTCAGTCGGATGATATTCTGGAATCCACCCATAAACGGAATGGCACAGGCAAAAGCAAAAAGGATGGCCATAGCTTTAAGGAGTTTCCAAAGAGATGGCGTCCTCGGGTGGCTGTCGAGGGCAGGCGACGGAGAAATGCCTTTGGGCGAGCCACGATCCGTAAGAGAATAGCCGTTGGGTGCGTTCGTGGGCGTGGCGCCAATTTCGCGTGCCCTTGCCTGCGTTCCGGCGCTTTGCAGCATAAGCGGAATATACGTCGAGACGATGGCGCCGTACGTAAGAACAACCGCCGTCACCTGATAGAACCTGCCGCCTCGCCCCTGGCTTCCGCGCCTGACGGCCCAACCGACCAGCCGGCCAATTAGAATTGCGACGAGACCAAACTGGTATCCAGTCACGCCCGTAATCGCACACCAAATGTTCGCGCCCAAGATAGCGGCCAACAGACCGAAACCGAGCGCCCGCGCCACGCGCGCGATTCGAGAACTTCCGATCCAGGCTTGTCGAATCTGGTCTGCACAATTCGAGCAAGTGTTTACTGCCGTTGACGCGATAGTAAGCGGCGCTGATCGGAACTTGGCAAACCGAGCAAGTCACCACAGTGCTCGATTTGTCAGTTGACCCCGGTTCTGTTTGGTCAGTTATTTGTGGGGCTGCGAGTGACTCGGTCTGAATTGTCGGCGCCGAAGACGCCGGAATCGTTGCGACGGTCGGCTCGCAAGCCAAGCCATCGATCCAACCCTCGCACTTCAGCGAAGGAATTATCCAGCCAGAGGTGATCTTGGCGCGCACTTCAGATGGGGCGCCTCGCGCGTTGGATGAATGAAGGAATGCCAAAGAAGGCGCCGGCAGCGGCGCCGAGGGCGACTTCCAAGCTGCGCTCCAGAAATGTTCGGCGAGTCAGAATATTGCCGCTCGCGGCTCTCTGCCATCGGAGACAACAGTCCTGGCATCGACGCCGGCTGCCAGCAGGCATCCGGGGCAGAAGCCGTGCGGGAAATCTTCGGGAATAGCGGCGCCGCAGTTCGGGCAGATTCGCGTTTGAGCCATCATCGCTTCAGTTGTTGCCATCACCTTCTACAAAGGCAAATGCCCGCCAACCTTACGGAGTTTCTTAACGGTAGCGCAGACTTTCCAGTCTGCGGGTTCGGGTGACTTTCCAGTCACCCGTCTTGAGGTTTCATGCTGTTCGCTGCGGGACAGGAATGTCCCGCAGCCCGCAGACTGGAAAGTCTGCGCTACGAGGATCATGGGTTATTGCTCTCTCTAATTCAATGACGACGGAAAGCTTTGGTTTTTAACTTGGCCAAAGCGGAAAAGGTTTGGATGTTTCAATCGCCGTCACATGGATGCTGAAAAGCCATGAAAGCCACCTCGATCACGCTGTTCCGTTTTATCGCCGTTCTGCTCGTGGTTGGTCGTCCGATTACCTTGCTGTCCGCGGCGGAAAATGCTCCACGCAAGACGACCGTGACCATTGACGGCGAACGCTTCCTCATCAACGGCCAGCCGACCTACGCGGGCGGCGCGTGGAATGGCCACAAGATTGAAGGGCTGCTTATGAACGCGCGTCTCGTGCAGGCAACGTTCGACGATCGTAATCCAGAGACGATCCGCAAATGGGCTTATCCCGACACCGGGCGTTGGGATGCGGAACGGAACACGCGTGAATTCCTCGCCGCGATGCCTGTCTGGAAACGGCACGGCCTTCTGTCGTTCACGATCAATTTCCAAGGCGGTTCGCCCGAAGGCTACTCAGCCCAGCAACCTTGGCACAATTCCGCGTTCGAAGCGGACGGATCCTTGCGCGCCGATTACCTCGAGCGCATGCGCCGAATTCTCGATTTCGCTGACGAACTCGGGATGGTTCCCATCCTTGGCTATTTTTACTTCGGGCAAGACCAACGCTTCGCCAACGAGGAAGCAGTTATTCGTGCTGTTGATCAAGCGACGAAATGGGTTCTCGAGGGCGGCTGGCGCAACGTGCTCCTCGAGATTAATAACGAGTCCAACGTCCGTTACGATCATGACATCCTCAAACCTGCGCGCGTGCATGAGTTAATTGAGCGCGTCAAGCAGACCACACGCGACAGACGGCGGCTCTATGTCAGCACCTCATATGGCGGCAATACCGTGCCGCGCGAGAACGTCGTCCGCGCTTCGGATTTCCTCCTGCTTCACGGCAACGGCGTCGGCGACCCCAAGCGCATCGCGGAAATGGTTCGGCAAACGCGCGCCGTTCCCGGCTACGCGCCCAAGCCGATTCTGTTTAACGAGGACGATCATTTCAATTTCGACCAGCCGACGAACAATTTCATCGCTTCGGTCGGCGAATACGCGTCGTGGGGGTATTTCGATTTCCGCATGCGAGGAGAGGGTTTCGACGAAGGGTACCAAAGTGTGCCAGTCAACTGGGGAATCAGTTCCGAACGCAAGCGCGGCTTCTTCCGGCTCCTGGCTGAGATCACGGGGCAGAAGTGAATGAATCAGCGTGCGACAGTAAACGTGATGTCTTGGTGGTTCATCACGCGGGTGCGCCGCTTGGTTTCCTTGCCACCGTTATCGGCGCTGTCGCGACCAATGCTGTATATAGTGTAACCCTTTTCCAGGCGCTTGTATCGCAGCGGGCGGCCATCGAAGGGATCGGTTGGGACGACAGCGATGAATCGTGGCGCTAAGTCGTCGAGCGATACGGGCAATTGGCCTTTCTCCAAACGGTGGCCTTCGATGGCTAATGCGGCCTGAGCTGCCCTTAGATAAGCGGCTTTTTCCGCAAAACCCGCTTCGCTCTCGGCAATCGAACGGAGCTTGCGTGAAAGCATAAAATGAGGGCGGCGCGAGAGATAAGTTTCGAAACGTTGGTCCAATTCCTTCGCTTTGGTCAATCGCTCCGGATAATTGAGCCGGGACATGGCCATCCATTCGTCCGCGCCGTTTACATAAGAAAGAGAATCCAAATCCCGAATCCCGGTCATGCGAAGCGCTCTAAATATCATGCTGAAGAGAATAGACTGTTCGCGGCCTAAGTCCGGACGTGTCACCTGATAGAACAGTTCCTGTGGGAGATAATAAGCGGTCAAATCGACGGCTCGTTGGCCTGCTAAGACGCGGTCAAATTTCGATTCATTCTCCACATCAGACAAGAGCCTGAGCAGTCTCTTCAGATCTGTTTTGGACACCTGATGTTGCCCCAACAATTCTTCAAGACTTGAACCGATCAACTGGAGGCACATCGATCTGATCCACGCGGCGCTTGTGTTGAGATCTGCTGCCAATGTGCGAGCCAGTCCAAATGAGGCTGCGATTGATTCTACAGCGCTCGCTACGTCCCCTGCATTCGCGCGCAGCAGAGCTTCCGCTCGGGTGAGCAAGGCGAGCTGATAAATGGAATGATGGTGCAGAGGCCGGTAAGCTGCGCCGATGTTTGAATCGATGGGAAAGCGGCTTCGCGGCCAGCTGGCTGCCTGATGAACGGCCCGTAAGGCAACGACGTTATTGGACAACAGCCGGTCGATCTTCTGTTTTGAATCGACATTTAAAGCGACATTCCCGGCCAACGACATTAGTTGCCCCAATAATGCCGGCGGGACGGCGATTGAGGCCGCGGCTTCCAATATCTTCAAGGCCGCGTTCTCGTCATCGGGCGCCGCTGGTTGCCAGCGGTCGAGTTCTGCGAGCGTGACCGGTTGCTGCGCGGCTCGCAAAGCATCGAGGCGAACTTGAAGCCGGCGGGCGGATGAGAATCGATGCCAGGCAAACCATAGGTTGACCCAAACCAGCTTTGCCACGCAGTGTGCGCGGCCATAAGCCGATGGCAAACATGAATTCGACCGAGAAGAAGCCTGCGCTGAAAATAATCCAAGGCAAGGCGAGCAAGCGCGCCACTGTTACGATCAGCGCCCGGCCGGCCGAATTGCAAATCAGCGACTGCCACATGCCGAGCCATTTCAGAGTGATTAAGTCTGCGATCAAGAGGACCATTCCAGCGGCGAACGTAAGAATCACCTCTGCCCTATTCGCATTGAACACTCTCGCATTCAGGCCCGCCCACATCAGCGCGACGCCGACCGTCAGGATGACAGCCACGGGCTTGGCGAATTGCCGCCGCAGAGCCAGGGCTTGGCCGTTCGCGAGCGCCTTGACGCTGAGGGGAGAGGTTAGGATCAATTCGCGAGCGCCGCAGCGGCGGTCTTCAACCAATCGCGCGCAAGCTTCAGACGCATACCAAACCTTCAAAAAAGCGCTTAGGAAAAACAGCCAGCCCGCCGAAGACGACCACTCCAGGAGGGCTTCAGGTTCTGTTGTGTAAACGAGATACCAGAGACAACCGAGCAGGCCGAGAAACAGCCAGACATAGTTGACCTTGAGCCGATCGCGTCCGGCCAGCCAAAGAAAAGGATTCCGATCGAGCAATCGCTTTCGAAACGCTTTGCGGACCGCGCGTGCGCCGTAACTCCATTGTTGCCATCGCTCGCGCCAACGCAGCCGTCGAACGCTGCGAGGCCGATCTCGGAAGGTTCGTGGAAGAATGACAGCAGCCAGCCCTAGCAGACCCCAGCCGATCACGTGCGCGGTTAGCAGGGCGTGGTAAAACTCTCGAACCATCAGCTTGCTCACAACGCCGGTGCGGGCGAGTTCGAATGCGTAGTACGGGCTCGGCATCAGAAAAGCCGTCTCCAGTGAAGTTCCAATTCCTCCAAAGCCATAGGCATAATAAAAGGCGACAGGGTAAGGCCCAAAGGTGATCAGAAGGATCAGTCCCAAAGTCGCAGTCAAAGCTTTGCGTTCGGCTCGGCTGACCGTCGAAACAAATACGCCTGCCGCCAGCGAAACGAAAAGAGTGTTGACCAGAACCAGCGCAACACGGGCCAGTTCACTCCCGGCGACCCCACCGAGCATGACGGCCACACATAAAATTGGAAACATCGCCAGCAAGCCGTAAAACGCGGCTACCGACGACGAGACCAATTTTCCGAGAATGACATCGTAACCCTTGAGATCCGTCAGGAACAAAAGGCCCAGCGTGCCTTCACGCTTCTCGGCGCTGATACAGTCCGATGTGCTGCGAACACCCGCCAGGAGAGAGTAGGCGAAAGCCAGGATCGACAGCGCCGTGAAGAGCATCCGTCCTTGTTCGCTGCTGGTCGTTTGAAGGAGAACCAAAGAAACGGTAACCGCAGCACCAATCGCCAGAACAGCCATTCCGACGCGCCGCCAATACGGAGACAAGCGAGACGAGCCTTCAATTTTGTTGATCGGCCAACGGAAATCGCGATAAATTTCGCCTCCATGCTGGCCAAAGCAACGTTCGTTCTTAAAGGAGTCGTCGCCTTCTTGGTATTGGTTCTTAATGGTCGTGGGGCCGATCTGCTTCCACCGGGTCATCGGCCGATCCCGCCCGGCGTTCACGCCTTGGTGGGCGGAAAAGTCCATGTGCGTCCCGGTCTCGTGGTCGATGCTGCGACCATCGTCATTCGCGATGGGTTGATCGAGGCGGTCGGCAAAGAAGTGAAACCGCCGGATGAGGCCCGCGTTTGGGACCTCAAAGGCTTTACGGTTTATGCAGGCTTTATCGATGCCTATCTGACATGCGCATCCGTTCCCCCAGCTTCTCAGGAAAGATTGGATCGAGACTTAACCGCTGGAGCCACCGGGTTCTTTGGTGTTTCCGGCTCGGAACGCGATCCGGGCCAGCCGGGGCCGGGCAACGAGATCGCCCAGATTACGCCGGAGCGGCGCGTTGGAACCACGTATACGCCCGACGCGAAAATTCTCGACTCGCTGCGTCAAGTTGGATTCACCGCCGGCAATGTCGTGCCTGAAAGAGGTATCCTTCGTGGAACGAGTGCGTTGATCGCGTTTTCCGACGCCAACCCTAACGACGCGCTGATCAAGGCCGATGTCTTTCAGCACGCCGTGTTCGCAGCAGACAGTGGCGCTCGCGCCGCCTATCCGGCATCACTGATGGGAATCCTCGCCGTGCTGAGGCAGACTTTTTTCGATGCCGAGCATTATGCGCGTGAACACGCTGATCACGAACAACGCCCGGAAGGACGCGTCCGGCCCGCTTTCAATCCCTCCTTGCAGGCCCTCAAGCCGGTTTTGGAAAAGCGGACTTCATTGGTCGTCGAACCTAGAAGTGCGCTCATGGTGGACCGCGCGGCTCATCTGATTCGCGAATTAGGACTCAATGCCATATTTGTTTCCAGCGGTCAGGAATGGCGCCGGCCGCAGTTGGCCAAGGCGGCCGGCGGAGCATTTGTTGTCCCGCTTAACTTTCCGGAATTGTCCAAGTTGCCCGAAGATGACGATTGGAATGGCGTGACGCTGGACCAATTGCGAGTTTGGGATTGGGCGGCAGAAAACCCGGCGGTCCTCAGGAAACAACACATCGAGATCGCATTAACAACCTACGGGCTCTCGGATCGCAAAAGCTTTCGCAAGAACCTGCGTTCGGCGTTAGATCGCGGACTTTCCGAGGAAGATGCGCTGGCGGCGTTGACGGTTGTGCCGGCGCGGCTTTGTGGAGTTGACAAACAGGCGGGAACAATTGAACCGGGCAAGCTGGCCAATCTGACCGTGGTCGCGGGATCGAACTATTTCAACCCGGAAAACAAAGTCGATGCCGTCTGGATTGACGGCCGCATTTATCGAGTCGAACACGAAAAACTTAAACAGGTCGCATCCACCGGCAAGGCTTCTGTAAACCCATCGAAAGAAGCCGATGATAAGACCAAGGAAACTGAGAGCAAAGCCAGCGACGAAAGAGCAAACAAGGAGACGACGCGCCGGGACCTCCTCAAAAATCGCGTGGCTCGCTCGCCACAGCATAAGAGAAACCCACTCGCTGAACCGCGCGGCATCTTAATTCGCGACGCCACCATCTGGACCTGCGGACCGGCTCAACGCATCGAAAAGGGGAGCCTTTTGATCGTCGATGGCAAGATCAGCAAAGTGAGTGACACGCCGATTTCCGAGGAAGCGGGATTGCCCGCCGGCTCGCTGCTGGTGATCGATGGCCGAGGCAAACACGTGACGCCCGGCATCATCGACGCGCACAGCCACGCGATGATTTTAGGCGGAGTCAACGAATCGACGTTGCCTTCAACCGCGATGGTGCGCGTTAGTGACGTCGTCAATTCGGAAACGGACAATATCTATCGCCAGCTCGCCGGCGGCGTCACGGCGGCGAATTTGTTGCATGGGTCGGCGAATCCCATCGGCGGCCAGAATTGCCTGATCAAACTGAAGGAAGGCGCCGCGCCTGCGGACTTAAAAATCCCTGGCGCGCCGAGCGGAATCAAGTTCGCCTTGGGTGAGAACGTTAAGCAATCCAATTCGGGCGAGAGAAACACGACGCGGTTTCCTCAAACCCGAATGGGAGTCCGCACTTTCTTCGCCAACCGTTTTATCGCTGCGAAACAGTACCTTCAGGAATGGGACAAGTTCAAAGCCAATGGCGGGCGGCGGCCGCGCCGGGATTTGGAATTGGAAGCGCTCGGTGAAATTCTGGAAGGCAAGCGCTGGATTCATTGTCATTCGTACCGACAGGACGAGATTCTGATGTTTTTGCGATTGATGGAGGATTTCGGCGTGAAGGTGGGCACGCTCCAGCACGTGCTCGAGGGTTACAAAGTCGCGGATGAAATTGCCAAGCATGGCGCCGGCGCGTCCGCTTTTTCGGATTGGTGGGGTTACAAGTTCGAGGTTTACGATGCCATTCCGTACGCGGGCAGTTTGATGCGCGACCGCGGCGTGCTCGTTTCGTTTAATTCCGATGACGCTGACTTGGCGCGGCGGTTGTATTTGGAGGCGGCCAAGGCGGTCAAATATGGCAACACGTCCGAAGAGGAAGCGTTGAAGTTCGTCACACTGAATCCTGCCAAACAACTCCGCATTCAGAAACGCATCGGTTCGCTGGAGGCGGGCAAGGACGCTGATTTTGTCATCTGGTCCCAATCGCCGCTCGATTCCGGAACGGTTTGCTTGGAGACATGGATTGAGGGGAAGAAATATTTCGATCGTGCGCTGGACGCCGAACGTTCCGCCGACCGTGAAAAAGAATGGAACGCGCTCCTCGCAAAAGCCAAGAAGGTCCTGGATGCGGCCGGCCCAAGCGACAAATCAGACGCGCGCGCTCAATCTGCCTTTTTCGAACACGCCCTCGAGTATCGCTACGATTATGAGAACAGGCATTGCGATCATGAATAACGCGACGCGCCAAACGCCGGTCCACGGACGCATCTCGAGACAACCATCGTTGGGTGCCAACGCGGGCGCTTCGCTCGTAACGCAGACTTGCAGTCTGCGCTGGAGTTTGGACATTTTGATAAACCAAGCGCATCCATCCCAAACGTGAACTTGGCTATTCTCCCGGAGGGAGATTTGACAATAGCCCGGCAGTTCACTGCCGGGTTGCGGTTTGCGATTGCAATTAGTCCCGCAGGGACGGCTGAATGGGCGCATGTCCTGCGTAAGTTCCTATTGAAGAAACATCGGATTGTAGATGACGAGAAATATCTGTGGGATTACTTCAGCCGTCCCGTTCGGGACTTACGGTTCATGCTCTTCGCCTAACGGCGTTGAAACGCCGGGCTATTATCAGGTTCTCCCTACGGGAGAAGACTCAGACAGTTATGACTTCTCCAGAATGCAGAAAATGTCCAAACTCCGGGGCAGAGTGAAACTCTGCGTTACGAACAACACACGTCCCGACCGGTGGAGTGGTTACGCCTTAATGTTCGCCCTCGCATTCGCCCTCTCGAACGCAGCTCAAATTTGCGCCGAATCATTGTTATTGCGCGGCGCGACGGTCCATACCGTTTCGGGCGAAACTATCGCGCCTGGTGATGTCCTGATCCGGAACGGCAAAATCGCCGCCGTCGGCAAGACGATCAAGACGAACGATGCGACTGTTGTCAGCCTCACAGGCCAGCATTTGTACCCAGGATTGATTGCCGCGACGTCATCGCTGGGCCTCACGGAAATCAACGCCGTCCGCGCTTCCCAAGACACATCCGAAGTGGGCGAGTACACTCCCGATGTTCAAGCGTGGATCGCGGTGAACCCGGATTCGGAACTGATACCAGTGGCGCGCGCCAACGGCATCGCCCACGCACTCACGGTTCCTTTGGGCGCTAGTGTGAGCGGCCAGTCAGGATTGATTGCGCTGGATGGATGGACCACGGAACAAATGACCATCAAACATCCTGCGGCCTTGCATCTTTTCTGGCCAAGCATGGTGCTGGAGCAGACGGCCCGCGGACAATCCCGAGGCAGCTCGAACACAAAATCTTTGGACGATCAGGCCAAAGACCGTGTGCGCAAGTTGAAGGAGATCGACGACTTTTTTACCGAGGCCGAGTCCTATGCGAAGGCTCAACGCGCGTCGAAAAAAGAAAACAGACAGTCATCAATATCGATTCCGGCTTGGGAGGCTATGCTGCCCTTCTTGCAAGGCCAGATACCGTTGGTGATTCACGCCAATGAAGTTCGCCAGATTAAAGCCGCCGTCAACTGGGCAGTCGGACGCAACTATCGGATCATTCTTGCCGGCGGTCGTGACGCCTGGATGGTTGCGAGTTTGCTCGCGGAACATAAGGTGCCAGTTATTTACGAAGCGATGTTTGATCTGCCGGCGCGCGATATAGAACCTTATGACGTTCATTTCAAAACCCCCGGACTGCTCCAGAAGGCGGGAGTGACTGTCATTTTTAGCCAAGGGGCTGGCGCGACGCCAGCCACCCAAGTTCGCAATCTTCCTTACGCGGCCGCGCAGGCTGCGGCCTTTGGTTTGCCGGCCGATGAAGCGCTGAAAGGCATAACACTTTATCCGGCTCGCATTCTGCAAGTGGCTGACCGCCTCGGTTCAATTGAGACCGGTAAGGATGCAACTCTGTTTGCGGCGGACGGAGATATTTTGGACATCCGCTCCCGCGTCACCAGAATCTGGATCGGCGGCAGGGAAGTCAGCTTGCAGAGCCGGCATACTCGCCTCTTCGAGAAATACAAAGGCCGGCCATCGTCGAAGCCTTCGGCGCCCGCGATTGGCGGCCAGTGAACGAGAGGCAATTCCTTTTAGCTACGCTCACGCAGGCGAAGTTTCGCGTTCCAAACTTTGCCGCGTGAGATAAGGTCGAAACTTATGAATCATTTATCTTCCTGCATCGCCGCTGCGTTTCTGGCATTGCTCTCGATCCTTCCAAGCAGCGCGCTGGAAGCTGCGGAGGCGCCGGACGCAATTTGGAAATCGCTTTTTAACGGTCGAGATTTGACGGGTTGGGATACCTATCTGGGACCGCCGCCCGGAAGTTCGACGCCGATCGGGTTGAACACAGATCCGCGGCGTGTTTTTACGGTCGTCGAGGTGGATGGCACTCCGGCAATCCGCATTTCGGGCGAAGTCTATGGCGCAATCACAACCAAAGAGGAGTTCGAGAATTTTCACATCCGTGTGGAATACAAATGGGGAACTAAACGTTGGCCGCCGCGCGCGAACGTCGGGCGAGACAGCGGGATTCTCTATTGTTGCATTGGACCCCATGGCGCTGGCAGCGGCGCTTGGATGAGATCGGCTGAGTGCAACATCATGGAAAGAGCGACGGGCCAATTCTGGAGCGTGGCCGGCTCATTTATTGATATTGAAGGCGAGCGGGTTACTCCCGAAATGGAGAAATGGGTGCCGTACAAAAAGGAAGGCGCCGGAGAAAGCCTCATTGTCTATAAGAAAGGCGCCCCGAAAGTGACGAGCAGCACAGGCGATGGTGTCACGCCAAACATTGATTACGAAATCTACGGCGGCGCTTGGAATGTTTGCGAAGTAATCTTCTGGGGCGGCACTGGCATTCATATTCTGAACGGCAAGGCCAACCTGGTGTTGACAAATCCGCGCTACAAAGAAGGGAATCGGACGATCGCCCTGACGAAAGGGAAAATCCAATTGCAATCGGAGGCTGCGGAAATTTTTTACCGGAAAGTCGAGATTCGACCGATCGTCGAGGTCCCTAAAGAATTTCTGCAGGAGGTTCCTCTGCCGCAGGCTGGCGAGGAAGGTTTCGTCTCCTTATTTGGCAAGGACGCCAACGACGGGTGGAGCCAATGTGGTCCCGGCCATTTCACGTTGGAGAACGGAGCAGCCACTGGGCACGGCGGCATGGGCCTCTGGTGGCACAAGAACAAGCAATTCGGAAACTTCATCCTGCGCGGCGAGTTCATGCAGGAACAGGAGATTGCGGATTCCGGCGTGTTCGTTCGTTTTCCCGATCCGGTCCAAGACCCGTGGATTGCCGTGCGTAAAGGGCACGAAGTGGAGATTGGCGATCCGAAACCCGCGAATGCGAAGGACGCGACTGGTTCGATTTATCCTTTCCACGGCCCGGTCGAAGTTCCGGTTAAACCGCTCGGCGAATGGAACGATTACGAAATCGTCTGCAATGGCCACAACTATTCCGTGCGGTTGAATGGCAAGCTGATCAATACGTGGACCGATACGAGCCAGCGAAGCTCGAGCGGTTATATCGGGCTGCAGAATTACAACGACGGAAAGGTCGTGCGCCATCGCAAGTTGAGAATTCGTGAATTGCCGTGAAGTCTGCGGGAGGCGTTTGGGGGTTTGGACATTTTGCGGGCTGGACTTAGTCCTGCACTTGATCTCACACTTTAATCCATTGGCGGGTGCGGCCCCGAATTGAAGGGAGTAAAGATGTTCTCATTGGAGAAGCTCAAGGTTTATGATCGAGCGTTGGCCAGCGTGGCGCAGTTGGCGCAGCTTTCGGCCCGACTGGGACAACCGCCACGCCGTCGTGGATTAGCTGGCATGCCCGAACTGGACCAAGTGCGAGATCAAGTGCGGGATTAAGTCGGTTGGAAACGTCCAAACTCCCGGGAGCGCAGCGTGAACGCAGCGCTCCTCATTATCCGCCCAACGACCGAAAAATCGAGAGCGCCTTGACGAAAGCTAATTCTGGCATAACAGATTAGATATGCAGGCGGACAAATTCACTCTCAAGACGCAAGCGGCGTTGCAGGCGGCTCAAGGCATCGCCCAGCAACGGTCCCATCAGGAGATCGACGGCGAACATCTCTTGCTCGCGCTCGTCCAGCAAGAAGACAGCCTCGTTCCGGCGCTCCTGCAGAAATTAGGTGTTGCGGTTCCGAAGCTGGCTCAGGAGCTCGAGCGCGAACTTGACCGGCGCGTCAAGGTTCAAGGCGTCAGCTCAACCGACCATTTCATGAGCCAAGCGCTCAAAAAATCGCTCGACACCGCCGAAGCAGAGGCCGGGAAACTCAAGGATGAATACATCAGCACCGAGCATCTGCTGCTTGGCTTGTTGGATGAGGGCAGCAGCACTCTAAAGAAGCTTCTTCAAAGCCATGGCGTGCGGCGCGACCAGGTGCTCAAAGCTTTGGCCGAACTGCGCGGCAATCAGCGCGTCACCGATCCCAATCCCGAAGACAAATTTCAAACGCTCGAAAAATATGGGCGCGACCTCACGGCATTGGCTCGCGCCGGCAAGATTGATCCGGTGATTGGCCGCGACAACGAGATGCGGCGCGTCATGCAAGTTCTCAGCCGCCGCACCAAGAACAATCCCGTGCTGATCGGAGAGCCCGGGGTGGGGAAGACGGCCATTGTCGAAGGTCTCGCGCGCCGCATTGTCAGCGGTGATGTTCCCGAATCGCTCAAGAACAAGAAATTGGTCGCGATGGACCTTGGGGCCATGATCGCGGGCGCAAAGTATCGCGGTGAATTTGAAGACCGTCTCAAGGCGTTCCTCAAGGAAATCACCGCTAGCGAAGGACGCATCGTTCTTTTCATCGACGAACTGCACACCTTAGTGGGAGCGGGCGCGGCTGAAGGCGCAGCCGATGCTGCCAACATGCTTAAACCGCAACTGGCGCGCGGTGAATTGCGCTGCATCGGCGCCACCACGCTCGATGAATATCGCAAGCATATCGAAAAAGATCCGGCGCTCGAACGGCGTTTCCAGCCTGTCTTCGTCGAAGAACCAAGCGTCGAAGCGACCATTGCCATTTTGCGCGGTTTGAAGGAGCGCTACGAAGTGCATCACGGCGTTCGTATTCAGGACGCGGCTCTGGTCGCCGCGGCGACGCTCTCGCATCGCTACATCACCGACCGCTTTTTGCCAGACAAAGCTGTGGATTTGGTCGATGAGGCGGCATCACGGCTGCGCATGGAATTGGATTCGCTGCCAGTCGAGATCGATCAATTGGAACGGCGGATCATGCAATTGGAAATCGAGCAGACCGCCCTCAAGAAAGAGAAGGACGAAGCTTCCAAGGAGCGCCTTAAGAAATTGGAACGCGAGCTGGCGGAATTGAAGGAACATTCAGCCCGGCTCAAAGCGCAGTGGCAGAATGAAAAAACGGCCATCAATGCCGTCAGCATCCTGAATAGCCAGATCGAGGAGGCCAAACTCGAGATGGAAAAGGCCCAACGCAATGGCGACCTCAACACCGCCGCCCAAATTCAGTACGGCCGCATTCCAGAGTTGCAAAAGAAACTGGCCGCTGCTCAGGCCGCCTTGCACGAACAACCCGCGGGGAAACGTTTGCTCAACGAAGAAATCACGGAAGATGACATTGCCCAGGTGGTGGCTTCATGGACCAGCATTCCCGTGTCGCGCATGCTCGAAGGCGAACGCGAGAAGCTCGTCAAAATGGAAGAACGCTTGCAAAAGCGCGTGGTCGGCCAAGGCGAGCCGATCACAGCGGTGGCCAATGCCGTCCGCCGGGCGCGGAGCGGGTTGCAGGACCCGAATCGTCCGATCGGCTCATTCATTTTCCTGGGGCCGACCGGGGTTGGCAAAACGGAACTTGCGAGGGCGTTGGCGGAATTTCTATTCGATGACGAGAATGCGATGGTGCGCATCGACATGAGCGAGTACATGGAGAAGCATGCTGTGGCGCGGCTCGTCGGCGCGCCACCTGGTTATGTTGGGTATGAGGAAGGCGGGCAACTCAGTGAAGCGATTCGCCGCCGGCCGTACAGCGTCGTGCTCTTCGACGAAATCGAAAAGGCGCACCACGATGTCTTCAACATTTTGCTGCAAGTTCTCGACGACGGGCGTCTTACCGATGGCCAGGGACGCACCGTTGATTTCAAGAACGCGGTCGTCATCATGACCAGCAACATCGGCTCGCCCATTATTCAGGAATACTTCCATGAGACGGGTCTGTCCGCCAAAGACCATGCCGAAATGGAGGAACGGGTGAAGATGGAATTGAAAGGGCATTTCCGGCCTGAGTTCCTCAACCGCGTCGATGATATTATCATCTTCCATAGCCTGGATGAGAAGCAACTTGCCACGATTGTTGATATTCAACTCCAGCGACTAGAAAAACGCCTCAGCGCGCAGCAACTGCATCTTGAATTGGACAAATCAGCCCGGAAACTTCTGGCTGAAGAAGGTTACGACCCGCAGTTTGGGGCGCGGCCTTTGAAGCGCGCCATCCAGGAGCACCTCCTCGATCCGCTCGCGTTGAAGTTGTTGAATGGAGAGTTTAAGCCTGGAGATAACATTCGCGTTTCGGGGCGAGACAAAGAGCTCGTGTTTGAGAAGACGCGCGCATGACCGTCGTAGGCTGGGGTTGGAAGCGAGAGTTATTTGGAAGGTAGCCGCAAAAAAAACGCAAAACGCACGTAGAGCTTCCAAGCAGCAGGGTAAACCTTAGGGTAAACGTCCCCCCTCCCCATGAACCTCCCAGTATGTAGTCCCGCCTTTAGGCGGCAGCATTTGCTGGCAGCTACACAGCTTTTGCGGATTGCAATTGCTCCGGCCAAAGCCGGGACTACATGCCGCAACGTCGGGTTCATGGGCGCATTGAACCCATGAAACACTGCGTCGGTAGGGCGGCGTTGCTGCGACGTTGCCTGCTAATTGTGAACGGCCGTTCACAATTGGCCTGAGCCAGCTAGGCTTGCCCCACTGCCATTGAATTGAATCAAGCGTTCGCGATGCAAAAAGCGTCTCTAGCATCGCGGCGCCGTCATTGCTTTGCGGCGGCGACGAATAGCGGCGAGCTCGTTTCGAGTTTTCCACTTAGGCCTGTTTTTGGATTTGTTTCGGATTTCGGATTCCGAGATTCGAACTTCCATTTGGGGTCGCTTTGATGTCACAACATCCTGCGTGTGCAGTCAAACGCCCTGCTATTCCAAGCAGGTGTGCAGTTAGACGCACAGTTTGCAAAAGGGTCTGTAGCAGAATTTGCGGGGTAAAACGGAGAAAAGAGTCGCTAGACTTCGACCGCAGAGCGGCGGGAGCTAAGGCTCAAAAGCCCGCCGCTCTGCTGGTTTTAATTCGCTTCGGGGCGTTGCT
>Ga0194119_10001619_pt1 | contig 40486 bp, 44 predicted proteins | sample TA2MahC100mmetaG_FD_148620 | JGI IMG/M metagenome (GOLD analysis project Ga0194119, IMG submission 148620) | Freshwater microbial communities from Lake Tanganyika, Tanzania - TA2015018 Mahale Deep Cast 100m | ecosystem: Environmental > Aquatic > Freshwater > Lake | place: Tanzania: Lake... | reverse complement strand
CACCGCTTCCCGCGGCAACTCTTCGGCAACGGCAACGTTCATGCCGCTTACCATGACGGCTAGAGAAAACAGTCCCATCCACTTCAAGGCTTTCATCGTTGTCCTCCTGCGGCAACGGTCTTTCGAGTCGGCACTGGTCGTTTCTCATCCAAGTCCAACAGGTCCGCCCAACTGGTGATGTCGGTCCGCGTGGGGTCTACTGCATCCCGGAGGGTGCGGAAGTATTCCCATTTCTCCGGTGTGTCCGGCCCACGCGTCAGCATCATGGTATTCCATTGCTCGATCTCGGCGTGGCTGTGGGGCTTGGCGGCCTTGCGGAACCAGTCGGCGATTGCCTGATCGGTCTTCCCGCGCACCGCTTCAGCGAATTGCTCCGGCGTGATGCCGGCAAAGTCCAGCAGTCGCTTGTCCAGTGGGCAGGGGTAGATGTACTCGCCCTGGGTGCCCGCCAGCGTGGCACGGCTCTTGTCCACCATCCGGGCCAGGTGGACGTAGCCGGCGAGCTTGTCTCTGATGCTCCTGGGGTACGAAGTCCTCAGATCCATCAGAGCATCTTGTGGTTTTCAAACGACAGCGACCGGACCGCCACGTCGTTGTTCTCATACGAGATGATGCGTCTGGTGGCCGGGAGGTCGGATGAGCTGACTCTCGTATGGGTATCAGTGAAGCTTTCGACGTTGGTTAGCTTGCTGTCCTGGGGCGAGTAGTAATAGACGGTATAGCGTGTGGTGAGGAACTTGTTGTCCTGCGTGACAACGCTGTCTTCCACGTTGATCGTGAAAGCCATCTGCGGCGTCTTCCGGTTGATCTGGGTAATCCGGTCCCCCTTGACCCGGTAGAACGAGTGCATGCCGTCACCGTGGATGATCAGCCGGGGCCCCAGCGGATGGTCAGCATCATCGCCCAGGGTCAAGGCATACTTGCCGTCCGATTCCTCGAAACTGCGAGGCCCCCGGTGCACAGCAATCATGGCGATCTGACCCTCCGCCCATTTCTGGAGATCCGGGTCGGGGAGGGAGACGCTCACGTCCCGCGGGCCTTTCACCGTCACGGTCCCCCGTACCTCCTTGCCGTTCACGTTGACTTTCAGGTCAGCCGAGAAGCCCTTGAAGTCCGGCTGCCAACGGGCCGTCTTTTCAAACGCCTGGCGCAGCAGCGCGCGCGCCTTGGGATCGTCCTTCACGTCGCAGCGCGCGCGCCTTGGGATCGTCCTTCACGTCGGTCTTGGCTTCTTCCCGCTTATACATTTCCATAATGCGGCTCCTTTACGGAAAAATGTTCTGTCAGGAATGCGTCTCTCTCGTGGATGATTATAAGGCGAGACTCCGCGGGGGCACAACTGGCAAGATGTTGAAAAAGGCCGCCAGCGTCGTTCTCGTTCACCCATTGCACGAAGCCACGCAATGGGTACCCGTCAAAGGCTCAACGTACAGACAAGAGTACGCGTCGCCTTTTCGCTCGCTGCGGCCTTGCTGGGCAGCCTTTTTGAACATCCTGCGTGGTCCATGCTAGTCCATCACGGACTGGGCGCTGGATTCCCCCACAGGGGGTTCTAAAGCGTTTTCAACAACCTGCTGGCTGGTTCAGGTCCAGAACCCTGGGATGGCGGTGCCGCAGCTTGCGCAGGCCCCGTGTTTCAGGGCCACTTCCAGAATCCGGTACCCGCGTCGCCTCACGACGGCTGTGCCGCAGCTTGGGCAGAAGGTATGTTCGTGGGGCCCGACCAGCCCCGGCAGGTTTCCCGCGTAGACATAGCGCAGCCCGCTCCGTTGCCCGATCTCGGCCGCACGGATAAGGGAACGGGCGGTCGTGTTGTCCGGCTCCAGCATTTTGTAGTCCTTGTGGAACGCAGTGACGTGCCAGGGGAGATCTGGGGAAATCGAAGCCAGAAATTCGGTCATCGCCTTGAGTTCCTGTTCACTGTCGTTAAAGCCTGGAATGATCAAGGTGACAATCTCCGTCCAGAATCCCATCTGCACCAGGTGCTTGATGGTCTCCAACACGCCGGCAAGTTGGCCGCCCAGTTTGCGGTACTCTTCCTGCGAGAACCCCTTCAAGTCGACCTTGTAGAAATCCACCCAGGGCTTCAAATAGGCCAACACCTCAGGGGTCCCGTTCCCATTTGAAATGTAGGCGGTCCTGAGGCCCCGCCGCTTTGCTTCCTGGAACACCTCGACAGCCCATTCACTGGTAATGAGCGGTTCGTTGTACGTGCTGGCAATGACGGGGGCCCCTTGCTCGAACGCCAGGGCCACTAACTGAGCCGCAGTAGTGGGGATGATAGAACTGACCGCCTCAGGGTCACGGATGGCCTGGGAGGTCACCCAATTCTGACAGTAACTGCAATGGTAATCGCACCCCAACATGCCGAAGCTCAGGGCATTGGAGCCTGGCAAAACGTGAAAAAAAGGTTTCTTTTCAATAGGATCACATTGAAGGGCCCCGACATAGCCGGTTGGGACCTTCAGAGTTCCTCCCTCGTTGAACCGCACCTTGCAGATGCCGACTCGACCATCTCGGATCAGACACCGATGACCGCAGGCGTAACAGACCACCTCGTTGCCTGGTTGTGGCTGGACGAGTTCGGGTGCTGCTTGCCCGGTGTAGCCAGCCAGGGTTTGAGCGAGGGGAAGGTCTTGGACTGATAGTCTCGGCATGGTGCTGGTGGATTATACAGCCTTGACAGTGAAATGGTGAACCGATATGTAAAAATTAAGATATATCAATGCCTTTCGAGAAATTGACGAATCAAAAATTGTAAGTGAATCCAAGAGGATTTGAGAAAATCTCCATGATTTTGGTCAATTTTCTTGGTGAATCGCTGGATTTCAGTTATAATGACCGTCAGATTGATCAAAACTTGACCTAATCCAGAGCATGATCGACTGGAGAAAGGCGTTGCGCGATGGAGAGACGGGCTGCTTCCCATACAGAAGAAGAAGAGTTGAATCAGCGCAGGCGATTGCTCAATTCGGCCAAGAAAGGCGATCCCAAGGCCATTAACCGGCTGTTCGAACTCTATCAGGTTCGGGTGTACAGTGGCGAACTCCTGATGCATAGGAAAGGGAGGTTGCCACAGTGGCCTTCCGCTCACGAGCAGCCAGGCAAGGGACATCAAAAGCCGGGAAAGATGGCTGCAAGGAAGAGGATCGTTCGACGCCCTGCTCGTGCAGCCAGGCGTATGGCTGCACGAAAGCCCAGCCGGCTGGCCGTTCTGAAGTCGCGCCGCTCGGCAAGGCGAAAATCCGCTCGTCGGGGCAGACGGTAGCCTCGTTCACATCGCATCTACTCAAGGCCCCTTCCTGGACAAAAGGAAGGGGCCTTGTCTTTGCTTACTGAAGCGCGACGCGCAAGCCTCCTGCCGCCAGGTGCTTGGCGATTCCTTCAGCAGTCTTCCACTCGCCCTCATACACCTTCGCGCTTCCCTCATGGTCAATGCGCCAGGCCAGTTCAAAGGCTTTGGCGGAGGTCATGCCGGGAATCGCCTCGCAAAAAAGCTGGATGACCTGTTGATAGGTGTGGCAGTTGCAGTTGAAGACGATCACGCGGGCTTCCAGTCCATCGCCCGCGCCGGTACTCTGCTCTTCAACTGTCTCCGGTATGGCAACCGGGGTTGAAGGGTCAGGCATAAGTCACATTTTAGCAACCTCAGGCTGCTTGTGCAAAATATCGCCCCGCCCCATGTCCTAATCCGGGTGCTCCGGCCACGGGTCCACTCAATAGCCTTCCCGGGGAACCAGCCGATTCACGAAGGCCGGCCTGTCCCGTAACCTGGTGCATTCAAGCAGCCGGAAATGGCCTTCGGAGTCCGTGACCGCGTTCAATCCATGCCGGAGACTCAGCCTGATCGTATAGGCTAGGGCTGCCGACGTCTTAACCAGTGCCAAGGCATACTCGCAGTCATAGCCTTCCTCAAGCGAGAGCCGCCGCCCGCTCATTCTCTGGAGATCCTGGACCGTCACAGGCCGTTGTGCTCGCTCCTCCTCGATCAAGCGAAGGAGGGCCGCAGGACCCGGCACTGTCGAACCGCCGATCATCATCGCATGGGACAGGTCAAACAACCCGCGCTGGAATCGGCGGTCATCCGCCAGCACCCGGTGAAACAGCGACCGCCAGGCGGGATCGGCAAGATCCCGGTTGACCGATGCAACTATCTCGGCGTCGAGGGAACCGCTGACGTGATAGCCCTGAACGATCCGTCCGGCCCGCACCAGGTCTCCGTGCCGGTCTCCCATCCGGTCCATGTAAGCGGTTGTCCCGCTCATCGGGCTGATTTGCAGGGCCATATAGTCCCTGAAGTGGATGGAAGCATAGGACTCCAGGAGCCGCGTCAGGGTGCGCTCATGGCAGAGGTGGAAGGGATAATAGAGGGCGCTTCGCGCTGCTGGCTCGCTCATCGACAAGTCCCGCGGGGCTGTGCTACGTTGGCCGGGCTTATGCGACGGCTCAGCCGGTACTTCAGTCTCAACCTGTTGCTCCTCCTGATTCCGGTCGCGCTGGCGCTCGAATGGATTCACGCCGACCCGATGTTGATTTTTTTCGCGTCGGCTCTTGCCATTGTGCCGCTGGCCGGCTGGATGGGCAAGGCCACCGAGCATTTGACCAGCCACGTGGGCGCGGGCCTCGGGGGATTGCTGAACGCCTCGTTGGGCAACGCCGCCGAGCTGATCATCGCGCTGGTCGCGCTCAAAGAAGGGCTGCACGATGTGGTCAAAGCCTCTCTCACCGGCTCCATCATCGGGAACGTCCTGTTGGTCCTGGGCTTCTCAATGGTGGCGGGAGGCCTTCGTTATGAGCGCCAGCAATTCAACCGGACGGCGGCGGGGATGGGGAGCAGCCTGTTGCTGCTCTCGGCGGTCGGGTTGGTTGTGCCGGCGTTATTTCATTTTACCGCATTGGACCAGGGGGGTGGGAAGGAACAGGGGCTGAGCCTGGAAATCGCCATCATCCTCTTTGCCATCTATCTGCTGAGCCTGGTCTTTTCATTGAAGACGCACCGCCACCTCTTTGTCGGCGAGGCGCCCGGTGCGGATGATATGGGGGAACGGCCCTGGGCCCTGCGCCGGTCGATCGGAGTCCTGACGCTGGCCACCGTGGCGGTGGCAGTCATGAGCGAATTGCTCGTCGGCGCTATCCAGCCTGCTGCGGCCAGCCTGGGTCTGACCCAGGTGTTCGTGGGAGTGATTCTGGTGGCCCTTGTCGGCAACGCGGCGGAACATTCGACGGCCGTTCTGGTCGCCATGAAAAACAAGATGGACTTGGCCTTGGGAATCGCGGTCGGGTCCAGCCTGCAGATTGCGCTGTTTGTGGCTCCGATCCTCGTATTTGCGAGCTATTTGGGGGGGGCGCCGCTGGACCTGATCTTCACGCCGTTTGAGGTCGCGGCCGTGGCGATCTCTGTGCTGGCCGTTGGGTTCGTGGCGTTGGACGGTGAGTCACACTGGATGGAGGGGGCAATGCTGGTGGGGGTCTATCTGATCCTGGCGGTGGCCTTCTATTTTCTTCCGGCGTGACCATAGTCTGAAAGTCGTAAAGTCTTCAAGTCAAAAGTCCTCGGACTTGATGACTTTACAGACTTCATAGACTCTTGACCGTTCATAAACGCGGAACCGGCTTGGTTTACCACTTGTCCATGTCGATCACCTCTGTCGCCTCCCAGAGATGTTTCCATTCCGCATCGGCGAGGGCCTGCTCGCGGTCCCGTTCGGTCACTTCATCCAGTTTGTCGGTCTTGGGCTTGGGCTTGGCCTGAGCGTCCGTCCGGTTCGCCGACTGAGCCTCTTGTGATGCCCGTTTCTTCCGACGCTTCTGGGGGTCCATGTTCACAGGCATGGGTAACTCCCGAGCTACAAGGGTGCTCACTTGTCATAAGTCCTACAGCCGCGGGTGAAGCCTTGTCAAGTATGGGGTGAAAGGGAGTAGAGGGAGAGAAGCCACGTACCTCTTGCTACACGCCTTTCGGGGTCTGTTGACTCATGGTAGGACGGCTGTTACAGTGGGCGCCAGTTTTCCCCGTAAGGTTGCGCGCCCGTAAGGTTGTTGGATGGTCCTGAGCGCCAAGGTCCTCTGGCCCCTGTTTCCGCTCTTGCTGCTGGTCGTGGTGGTCTGTCTCACCTGGGCCTTTGTTCACACGGTCCGTCGCTCCCAAGGATCCACGGCTATTTGGCTCCAGGGGGCGGCGCTCGGCGGCTACCTGCTGGCAGCGGTGGCCGCAGTCGCCAGCGAACGCGGGGCCTTATCCGCCAACGTCCACCGTCCTTTTTCCCTCCTGACCCAACTCGTCATCGCGTTGGCTCTCATTCACATGTGGGGCAAGGATCGTCCGCTTGTGACCCTGAACATGGTTGCCTGGGGCGCCATCCTCGCCGACACGGCGCTCCACTACATGCTGACTCGTTGAGTCCTTGTCAGATCAGAAAGGGACTCGTGGTCTTAGCCCGCATTATTCATGGCGGTTCGTCGCGAAATTGCGGGGCCGCGTCGCGATACAGGCGCGTGGAGCCGCGAGGGAGGGAGGGAGGCATACTTGAAACAGTATGTTGACCGACCGAACGGCGAGCCCGCCCGCTTGGCCGCAGGAAACCCGCAGCCAAGCCGGGACCCATTGCTCCAGGATTGCAATGGGTGCCCAGCAGCAGAACCGCGATTGCAGCAGAAGCGTTCATGAATAATGCGGGCTAGAGCAACGAAACCGCGACGCTGTCGGCATAGCGACGGCCGAGAGCCGTCAGTTTAATACGGCCTGATCGTTCTTCCAGAAACCCCTGCTGGGTCAGACAGTAGAGGGCTTCTTTCCCACCACTGTCCTGAGACTGCTTTCCCAATGCCTGGAGATCCACTCCTTCTGTGAGGCGAAGGCCGAACACCAGCGCTTCCCGTTGACGCTGCCGCAGACTCAGCTTTTCTTCCTCTCCGGTCGGGAGCTGTCCTTTCTCCAAGGCCTTCTGGTAGGCCGCCAGGTCTTCCACGTTCCCAAAGCGGACGCCATCGAGGTAGGACTGGGCGCTGGGCCCGAGGCCAAGGTAGTCGCCGTCCTGCCAGTAGAGCAGGTTATGGCGACAGGCATAGCCCGGCCGGCAGTAGTTGGAGATCTCATAGCGCTGGAATCCTGCTTTCGTCAGGCGGAGAGCCGCCTCGTCTTCCATCGCATTCTGCAAGAGGGCATCCGGCTCCGTTCGGTCGCCACGCCGCAGATCAACTGCCAGTCTGGTGTCCTCTTCAACCGTCAGCGCATAGCAGGAGAGGTGGGTGGGTTCCAGGATCAGCGCGTCGCCCAGCGTGGCGATCCAGCTTTCCATGGTCTGTCCCGGCAGGCCATAGATCAGATCGAGATTGATGTTCGAGAATCCGGCTGCGCGGGCCCACTCAACAGCCCTGCTGGTCGCTTTTGCTGAGGTCCGCCGGCCGATTTTGATCAACTCCTCTTCATCCATCGACTGAGCGCCGAAGCTGATCCGGTTACATCCAGTCTGAACCAGATGTCTCAACCCTTCCTCGGTCACCGTATCAGGGTGGGCTTCCAGGGTGATTTCCGCACCCTCTTGAAGTCCGAAGCAGGTCCTGACCCGGGCAACGATCGCGTCCAATTGATCCGGGCTGAGAGTGGTTGGTGTGCCTCCGCCGAAGTAGAGGGTGCTGGGACATTGCCCGCCAAAGCTGTTGAGCGACGTGTGGAGGTGAATCTCACGCCTCAACGCCTCGAGGTAGGCGAGGGCTTTGTCGTGACGGTGGATCTGAAGATAGAAGGCACAGAAATGGCAGCGGGTCCGGCAAAAGGGGACATGGATGTACAGGCCTACAGACATCCGTGCTCAGCTCAATCTCAGAGAGTTCCTGGAGAAGTCTTTGACCAAGGCAATCTCGATTTCATCGAGCGGGGAGAGCCCGCGATTGCGAACGTGAGCCGACCAGGTCTGGTGCCGGCGGAGCGAATCGAACAGCACCCGCAGCAGTTCCGGCTTGACGAGCCGCTCCCATTCCTGGAGCCAGGCATAATTGTCCTCGTTCCCTTCGTAATCGTCCGGGAAGTTTGCTTCCAGGCTGATGCGGAAGGTGAAGGATTTTTCTTCCTGAAACATAGTACCTCCATACCAAGCTTGCTTGAGCCGCCCGCTTCGATCAGATGCGGGCGGATAGTTAGTTTACCTCAAGTGAGCTTGTCGGACTGTCCAGGTCCCCGTTGCGGTGAGCGGGCCGAGGCCCTATAATACCATCCGTCACGTCAACAGGGGAGAGGAATCCATGCCGATTTTTGAATACATCTGCCAGGAGTGCCGTCATCGTTTCGAAGTGATTGTCCAAGGGACGGCGAGTCCCGCCTGTCCTTCCTGCAAGGCCACGAAGCTGGAAAAGCAGATTTCGGCTTTCGCAGTTGGTTCCACGAGCGATTGGTCTTCTCCCGCCGGTCCCGGCCCTTGCGGCACCTGCGGCGATCCCCGCGGGCCTGGTTCCTGCTCGATGAACTAGCCAGCCAGTCGTCAGGCGATGAGCGAATCAGGCGAGGAATATCTTCAGCGGGCCATCGCAACCCTGTCTCAGTCGGACCCCATCATCAAGCTGCTCCAGGAGGTCAAGCTGGGCCGGATGCAGCCGACCGACAAGGGGCTGCGCGCGATCACAGAAGCCTGGTTGGGTACGTACCGTCAGGTGCTGCAATCGTCCAACGGTGTGGACCGGAACGCGCTCCATCGTCTGAATCCTTTGCCGCGCCTGGAGGTACTGATTACAGTGGGAGTCATTCCCGCCGACCATCCGGCAGTCTTGTCACTCAGCGCAGCCTTTGAACAAGCGCTCGCCGGCGCGCGATAGGTGGTCGCACCATGCGCATGCTGGCTGCCCTAGCGGTCGTTGGTCTAGTCATGGCCGGCCTATCGGCTTTCGCAGTTCTCGCCGGGCAGGATCTTATCGGTGCGCGGCCGCTGGTGGCACTGGAGCCTGGCAAGCTGCCTTCCCTTCTTCCGTCGGACACCCATCTCCTCGTTGAATCGGGCGCGATCGAGCGATTCCTGGATCAACTGGACGGCACGCCGCCGGACTGGGCGTCTGTCTATGGGCATGGTCACCATGATCCCGGACATGATGAACGGCTCTTCAATCTCAATCGCGAGCGGGACCGGTTGCGGGAAGGAAAGGCCACGCTTCAGTGGACAGTGACGTTTCTGTGGCCGGGCGAATTGTCCGGATATGATCCCAAGAGCGGCGGGTTCAGCGTGGCCGTCGGACCGAAGTTCACTCCGACCAGCTGGGGCATCGTGCGGTTCAAGCCGGAAGAGCTGCCTTCAAACTTGCTGGCGGTCCCGAATCCCAGCCAACGCGAGAAATTGCGGCGCAAGTTCGAGAAGGGCCAACGAATCGAGGTTCAGGTTGCACTGACAGGCAAACTGATCCCCGAGGAATCCATCGTGTACGACTTTTCGCACGAAGAAGAAGGTCGTGGACTTATCATGCCGGTCGTGCGGGTCGAGCGGATTGATTATCTATTGGTGCGATAACTGACCGCGATCTCCCTAGCGAGGTTTTCTTCTAACGAATGTCCTTGGCGCAGCGAAAGCCGGTCCCACTGGGACGGTCGTCCGGATAGCCGTAATCGCGGTCGGCGGTTCGCAGGCTTTTCGCCGGTTTCAGCCAGGAGCCTCCGCGCACGACTTTCAACAAGATGCCTGCGGGACCCCTGGGGTCGGTTTGAGGCGCTTTCAAATAGTAGTAGGGCTCAAACCAGTCCTGGACCCATTCCGAGGCGTTGCCCGCCATGTCGAGAATCCCGTATGGGCTGGCGCCGTCCGGGAAGCTGCCGACCGGCATTGTGAGCACTTCCCCTTTCAAGCCGCGTTCTTTTGAGATGCGCGCCCCTTCGCCGGCCACCCAAAAGGCTTTCCATGCCGAGCCGTCTTTGAATTCGATGGTGCGTTCGGCCCAGTAGCTGGCGCTGTTGGCCCGCTTGAAGTCCCATTCGTTTCCCCAGGGATAGAGACGGCCGTCGGTGCCCCGCGCGGCTTTTTCCCATTCTGCTTCGGTCGGGAGGCGCTTGCCGGCCCACCGGCAGTAGGCGACTGCGTCATGCCAACTGACGTTGACGACCGGATGTCGTTCACTGTCGGCCAAGGGGTAGCCTCGCTCCCACAGAGTCACAGTCGGATTGGTGTTTTCCGGTGGTCGGTGTCCTGTGGCCGTGACGAACTGCTCATACTGGATGTTCGTAACTTCGTACCGATCCATCCAGAAGGCGCTGAGGACAACCGTCCGTTGCGGCCGCTCGTCCGAAAAGCTGTCGCTTCCTTCCGGACTACCCATCAGAAACTCCCCTGCGGGAATCAGGGCCATGCTGTCCTGTTCGGCTGTTGATTGGACCAGGGACTGGTGGCAGGCGGAGAGGCCGAGCAGCAGCGCAGCCAGCAGGAGTCGTCGGCTGGTCACGGTTTCTTGAGCCCGCAGGCACGGGCCACGCCGTCACGATACTGCGACCAGAGCGAGAAGGTTTTCGCGAGCGAAGCCAGCACGGCTTGCTGCTGCACCGCCCTCACGGCATAGCCCAGAACCATGTCGTAGGCATCATGCCGATGCCCGGCCTCCACGAGATGGTGAGCCCTGGTGAGATCCATGTGGGCTGGCGAGACCCCGTAATGCCGGACCAGCGGATGGCGGGCGACCAGGGCGTCGATTTCGTCTCGGCTTTTGCGGCCGCTTGGATTCAGCAGTTCATCGCGGTCATTGACGCTGCCTTCCACAAAGACGGTCATGACGGCCGCCCCAACCAGCCACCCCCGCTTTTGCGTCGCCGTATCGAGCCAGCGCCGGTACATGCGGCTGGGCCGCAGGAGTGTGATCCGGTTGAACTCGTCGGTCTTGAAGCCCAGCCCCTCCATCATGGTCAGAAACAGGTCAGGATGAGAGCGGCCGAATGAGAGCCCGCCTGTATCCTCTTCGAAAATGTTTCTGGCCAAGAGGGTGCGAGCGTGCGCGGGCGGGTTCTGTCCGTGGATGCGGGCCAGGAACACGGGAAAATCGCGCACGTACACGGCATATTCCTGCTGAAAGTGGATTTTGAGCTGTTCCCTGGTCAGACGGCCGTTTGTCAAGTAAGGCCAAGCCCAGTGATGCTTGCGCTCCATGATGCTGAGCAGCCGCCCGCGGAATTGAATGGTTGAGAGTGTCTTCATGCTGATGCCTTACCGGTTGTGGCGACGATCCTGTTCCAGAGAGAACCTTGCTTTACTCTTAGTCGGCCATTACAATCGCCTTGCCTCAGGTGGCCCATGGACCCGATTACCATTCAAAAGCCCGATGAAATCCTCAATTTCCTGGCGGAGGTCTCACTCCGAGGCAGGGGGTTTACCACCGATTGTCTGCTCGACTATATCCTGGATGAAGGTTTTACGGAACCGATCTATCTCAATGCCGCCGGGGAAGACCCAGACGCATTGTACAGAAACCAACCGAATGCTTGGGCCACCTACCAGGTGCGGGAGTGGAAACGGGTTCTGACGATCTCAGGTGGTCCAGGCAAAGAGCGCCGCGTCCAGATCACCGAAACGCCCTAATCTAACTTTTCCTTGGTTCTTTCCCGCCCTTCCGCCGGGACATTCCCTACAGGGTTTCTCATTGTGCGCCGAGTGTAGGGAGTCGGTCCGTCAAATTCAACCAGGCAGGGTTCGGGTTGCAGTTCAGCCAGTCCCTCCTTAGAATGGATGCGTCCTGGTCGTGGCATGCCGTTCGCCGCGGAGACAGGTTTTGCACAGACACATCACGACCCTGGTCGTCGGCGTGGCGGTTCTGGCTGTCGCCGGCTTCTCGATCCTGGTTGGCTGGCCGCTGATCAATGTCGTCGAGACCGGTCGGACACCTGAGTATCCCGACATCCTGCCCCGCCGCTACGAGGCTGAGGTGGAGCAGGTGTTTGATGCGGCGCTCCATGCGGTCAATCAACTGCCTCGCTGGGCGCTTGTGTCCTATCAGCCGGAGAGCGGAGAAATTCGCGCAGAAGCGAGGACCCGCCTGTTCCGGTTCGTGGATGACGTTCACATCCGCGTGGTGAGCGAGGGGAATGCGGCCGTCGTGTTGGTCCGGTCGGCCTCGCGCATCGGCAGGGGCGATTTTGGCCAGAATGCGCGCAACATCCGAGTCTTGTTTGAGGAGATCGACCGGCAAATGCGCATGTCAGCCGGCCACAGTTGAGGCCGGCGGAAGCCTTTCTTAATTGCATGGCGATCGTCCCGCTCATCGAGCCCCAGGATGAGGGCGAATTAGCCCTGATCAAGAGCCTGCTGGACGGCAACAATATCCGGTATTTTGTGCAGAACGAACATTTTGGCAGCCTCTATCCGGGGCTCCCCCTTCCCTTTAATAGGCGCGTGGTGATGGTGGACGAATCGGACCTCGGCCGGGCCGGGACGCTGTTGGGAAAGCTGACAATGGATGAAGGCGCCGATCAGGCCGGCTGAGGAGGCTACTGATAATACCAGCCGCTGACGAGGATGCCCTCTTCAAAGTAGAGGTACCGGTGCTTGATCGTGGAGGCGTCCTTCCAGTCCTCGAAGATCCATTCCTCGCGTCTGGTGCCGTCCTTTGTGTGGCTGACGTTGATCGTATAGGGCGAGCCCCAGGCTTTCAGAACCTGCTCCCGCGTCATGCCGACCACGACCTGCTTGTTCTGGATGTGCTTCTCAAAGGTCGGATCCAGTAGTCCGGGCAGGAACCGCCAGGCCAGCATCACGGCGAAGAGGATCGCGAAGCAGGCATAGATCGTAATCCGGACCGGCTTGCGGCAGAGGAAAGGCTTGCTGTCCTGTGCCGACTCGTCCGACGGCTGCTCGGCTGCACCGGTCAATAAGCTCGCGGATGTGAGGTCAGCGGGCATTGCCGGATCCTCTGTCGGGGCCTGGGGTATCATAACCACGTCGGCAGTCTAACAACGGCCAAGCAGCGAGGTCAAGGGAACTGAGTGCATGTTCGTCGAGGTTGAGAGCAATCCCAACTGCGAGCAATCAATCTTCGCGCGGTTCAAGGAAGCAGGGCCGGCCAGACCGGTGGTCCAGGTCAGGAGCTTCGAGCGCAGCTCCCAGGGGGAATGGTGCTGGGTCACTGGTTGGAGCGATGATCCGGCGCAGCCGCTCTGCCCCGCCCGCGCGCAGGCCGTCGAAGATTCCGGGGCCGGGCTCGCCCATCTGGTCTACGGCGGCATCTGGGGCATCCGTTTGAAGCCGGTGATGCTGGCTGAGGATTGGAGCCTGGAGAGCCGGAATCAATGGGGCGAGCCCTACCTGTCGCTTGCGGATGCGAAGGACCTTCGCTACGCAGACACCTAACAGGATGCTGAAAAAGGCCGCCAGCGTCGTTCTCGTTCACCCATTGCACGAAGCCACGCAATGGGTACCCGTCAAAGGCTCAACGTACCAACAAGAGTACGCTTCGCCTTTTCACTCGCTGCGGCCTTGCCGGACGGCCTTTTTGACCATCCTGGGGGGGGTATTGCTGAACCGTCGCGAATCCGGCCACTGTGGTTCCCGCAGGATCTCAGAATCGTTTTTCGGCAACCTGCTGAGGCAGTTGCGTCCGAGGCCTCTATGATCTTCAAGGTCGCTGCCGACCTCATGGTTCTCTTCCACCTGTCGTGGATTCTGTTCCTCCTCTTCGGCGCGCTGATCGGCCGGCGGATTGCCTGGGTGAAGTGGGTCCATGTGGGGGCCTTGGTCTTCAGCCTGCTGCTGCAACTATTTCGCTGGATCTGCCCCTTAACCTACCTGGAAGTCTGGCTGCGCCGACAGCACGATCCATCTCTCGGCTATACGGGGGATTTTCTCGCCCATTACGCCGAACGGCTGGTGTATCTCCAAGTCTCTCCATTGGCTGTCTTCATTGCGACGTTGCTGGTTGTGGGGCTCTCAGCCTGGGCCTACGCTAAAAAGCAACGCTGAATGCAGAATAAGGCGCGACGAACGTCGTCAGTCATCAGTTGTCAGTTCTGGAAATTTCAGAAACTGAGAACTGTCAACTGAGAACTGTTTGCTCAAAGTCGTTCATCGTTCACACTGGCTTCGCGCTAATCCGCATACTTGGGCAAGGGTATCTTCTTGGTCGGCGGCGGGGGAGCCGGCTGGCGGGCAAATTCCTGGGAGAAGGGGTTTAGGATGGCCTCGTGCGTGAGGCGCTGACGTTGCTTGACCAACTGGATGCTTTGAGCGCTGATCTCCATCCGGTCGATCCCGGCCTTGGTCGTCAGGAATTCCGGGAGGCCCTGCAGGGCGAAAAGTTGGAAGGCCAACGTCCAATCCAACCGCTCTTTTCCCTGTTCGCGGATGATGAATCGCGCCTCGCTGGAGGGCTGGCCCTTGAAGATGAGCACCCAGAGGTTGGACCGGAAGGCCGGAGCGGCCGCGTCGGTCGGCGGTTGGAATTCAGGGACGAAGGCCGGAATCTGCTCGATCGGAACCGACTTCCCGAACTCGATGTCCACCAGGTTCACGTAGAGGTTGGGAGAATCCGACGGGTCATTCTGGTCCAGGACATAACCGAAGGAATACCGGACGTCGATCCCGTTCCGCTTGTAGTTGTACACGTCTTCCCCGTTCTGAGGAGAGACGAGCTTCTTGTAATAATTTTCCCAGTCGTGGAGGGAGTAATAATTAAACACGCGGAGCGCGGCCTTCCGATCCCGGACCGAGTTGGGGGGACCCAGCTTCGCGCGCAACTCGGTTTGGGTTAGGCCCAGATAACCGTCGGCGAAATAAGGGCCGGCAAGAGCTTGCCAGGGCCACGGGAAGGACAAGGAGGCGACGAAGAGCAGCAAGAGGCAGGCAACGGTGGAGGTAGAGGCTGTGTGCGGTATCAAGGACGTACCTATGAGGTGGAGGCATCCTATCCGCCGCCTCCTTGCAAAGTCAATCCTTCGACTACCCCGCCCTCCCGGCCCGTCGAGAGCCTCGGGGTCGAACGAGCGGGGCTTGCTCAGGATTGACGCTGAGCGGCCTGCGACGAGCTCAGTCGAGCGCGTCTGTGACCCTGCTCTTCCGAACGGGGCGTGCCCTTCGGCTGCGCTCAGGGTGGTGAGCCTGTCGAACCAGGCGCCGTCGAAGCGTCAAGGCGAGGGGAGGGGCCAGGCAAGGGATTGAACCGCATGGGCCGTCATCCGGCAAAGTTGCTTGAATAGAGGGGTTCCAGTATAGTGACCCAACGTCTTGGACATGTCGAAAATGAGCGAAACTCTAAACAAGGTCGGGGAGTTAGCCAACATCCTGAGTCGCCGCATCGTCGTCATTGACGGGGCGATGGGGACGATGATCCATCGGGAGGGGCTGGTCGAGGCCGACTACCGAGGCGAGCGCTTCCGCGACCATCCCGCCGACCTCAAGAACTTGACCGACCTGCTTTGCCTCACGCAGCCACAGGTCATCGAGAAGATCCACAGGCAGTATCTCGAGGCGGGTGCGGATATCATCGAGACCAACAGCTTCGGCGCGACGAGGATCGCGCTGGTGGACTACAAGCTGGAGCCGTATGCCTACGAGATCAACGTGGCCGCGGCCCGGGCCGCCCGTCGTGCGGCGGACGCCGTGATGAACGGGCAGCCGGGACGGCGCTGTTTCGTGGCGGGTGCTCTGGGCCCCACGACCCGCAGTGCGTCGATGTCGCGCGACATGAACGACCCCGGTGCGCGGCTGGTGACCTTCGACGAATTGGAGTCGGCGTACTACGAGCAGGTGCGCGGGCTCGTCGACGGCGGCGTGGACATCCTGCTGGCCGAGACCGCATTTGACACGCTGAACCTGAAAGCGGCGCTTTTCGCGATCGAGCGCTATTTCGAGGAGCACGGCCGTCGGCTGCCGGTGATGGCCTCGGGCACCATCGTCGATCTCTCCGGTCGGACGATGACGGGACAGACTGTCGAGGCGTTCTGGACCTCGATCTCGCACGCGAACCTCCTGAGCGTCGGCCTGAACTGCTCGCTCGGGGCGAAGGAGATGAGGCCGTACCTGGAGGAGCTGTCACATCTCGCACCGGTGTATGTGAGCTGCTATCCCAACGCGGGCCTGCCCGACGGCTTCGGCAACTTCCCGGAAACGCCGGACATCACGTCGCGGCTCCTCCAGGAGTTTGCCGAGGCGGGTTTCCTGAACATCGTCGGCGGCTGCTGCGGGACCACCCCGGCCCACATCAGGGCGATCGCGGAGGCGGTGCGGGATCTGCCCCCGCGTACGCCGAGCCGGCCGGAGCCGCTCACGCGCCTGAGCGGGCTGGAGGCGCTCACGATCCGTCCCGACTCCAACTTCGTCAATATCGGGGAGCGGACCAACGTGACCGGCTCCCCGGCGTTCGCCAAGTTGATTCTGAACGGCAATTACGAGGGAGCCTTGAGCGTGGCGCGGCAGCAGGTCGAAGGCGGCGCCCAGGTCATCGACGTGAACATGGATGAAGGGCTGCTCGATTCGCAAGAGGCCATGGTGAAATTCTTGCACCTGATTGCCTCCGAACCAGACATCGCCCGCGTGCCGATCATGATCGACAGTTCCAAGTGGTCGGTGATCGAGGCTGGGCTCAAGTGTGTCCAAGGCAAAGGAATCGTCAATTCGATCAGCCTGAAGGAAGGGGAGGAGGCGTTCAAACGGCAGGCCAGGCTGGTCAGGCGCTACGGGGCTGCAGTCGTGGTCATGGCCTTCGACGAGGCGGGACAGGCGGATACGCTGGAGCGCAAGGTCGAGATCTGCACGAGGGCCTACCGTCTGTTGACCGAGGAAGTCGGCTTCCAGCCGCAGGACATCATCTTCGACCCCAACATCCTGACCGTGGCGACCGGGATCGAGGAACACAACAACTACGCGGTGAATTTCATCGAGGCCACCCGCCGGGTCAAGGCGGCCCTGCCACACTGCAAGATCAGCGGAGGAATCAGCAACATTTCCTTCTCGTTCCGCGGGAACAACGTGGTGCGGGAAGCCATGCACAGCGCCTTCCTCTACCATGCGATCAAGGCGGGGATGGACATGGGCATCGTCAACGCAGGCCAGTTGGCGGTGTATGAGGAGATTCCCAAGGACCTGCTCGAGCTGGTGGAAGACGTGCTCCTGAACCGGCGTCCCGATGCGACCGAGCGATTGGTGGTCTTTGCCGAGACCGTCAAGCAAAAGGGCAAGGCCGCCGTACAGGATGAAGCCTGGCGGCAAGGGGCGGTCGAGGAGCGGCTGGCGCATGCGCTGGTGAAGGGCATCGTCGAGTACGTCGAAGCGGACGTGGAGGAAGCGCGGAAAAAGTATGCGCGGCCGCTGGAAGTGATCGAAGGTCCGCTCATGGCGGGGATGAACATCGTCGGCGACCTCTTCGGGGCCGGCAAGATGTTTCTTCCCCAAGTGGTCAAAAGCGCGCGCGTGATGAAAAAAGCGGTGGCGCACCTGCTGCCATACATGGAGGCGGAGAAGCAGGCGCTCGGCCTCAGCCGGGCGCAGGGGAAGATTCTCTTGGCCACCGTCAAGGGGGACGTGCATGACATCGGCAAGAACATCGTGGGGGTCGTCCTGGGTTGCAACAACTACGAGGTGACGGACCTGGGCGTCATGGTCCCCTGTGAGAAGATCCTCCAGACAGCCAGGGAGCTAAAAGCGGACATGATCGGCCTCAGCGGCTTGATCACCCCGTCGCTGGATGAAATGGTCCACGTGGCCAGCGAGATGACGCGCGAGGGGTTTCAGGTGCCCCTGCTGATCGGCGGCGCCACTACCAGCAAGGCCCATACGGCGGTCAAGATTGCCCCGGCCTATTCCCGGCCGGTCATCCATGTGCTGGACGCCTCCCGCGCGGTCGGCGTGGTCAGCAGCCTTATCAGCCAAGACCAAAAAACGGCGTTTGCCGAAAAGATGAGGCTGGAGCAGGAGCAGATCAGGCAGGCCCATCAGGGAAGCAAGGCCAGGAAGCTGCTGACCTTGGAGCAGGCGCGGCTGCGGAAACTGCCGATCGAATGGCAGGCGACGGACTTGCCCAAGCCGGCCTTTACAGGCGTCCGAACGCTGGACCGGTTCCCGCTCGACCAGCTCGTGCCCTTTATTGACTGGTCTCCCTTCTTCCATACCTGGGAATTAAAGGGCCATTACCCTCAAATTCTTGAGGATGGGCGGATCGGGAGCAGGGCGCGTGAACTGTTCAGCGATGCCCAGAAGCTCCTGGGCGAAATCGTCGGGCAGAAATTGCTAACTGCTCGGGGAGTCTACGGGTTTTTTTCGGCCAATAGTGTCGGGGACGATATTGAGCTGTACAAAGATGAGTCTCGCATAGAGGTGCTCGCGACCTTTCACACGCTCCGTCAGCAGGCTGAGAAACCGGAAGGGCAGGCTAACCAGGCCCTCGCTGATTTCATCGCACCGAAGTCAACGGGCTTGGCGGATTATCTGGGCGCTTTCGCCGTGACGACAGGGGTCGGCATCGAGGCCATCTGCGAGCGGTTCGAGAAGGACCATGACGACTACAACTCGATCATGACCAAGGCTCTGGCTGATCGCCTGGCGGAGGCTTTTGCGGAATGGCTGCATAAGCAGGCGCGCGAAGATTGGGGCTACGGGAAGGATGAACGGCTTGCCAACGAGGAGTTGATCAGAGAAAAGTACCGGGGCATCCGCCCGGCCCCCGGCTATCCTGCTTGCCCGGACCATACGGAGAAACGGACGCTGTTCGATCTGTTGCAGGTCGAGCGGCAGGCCGGCATTCGCCTGACTGAAACCTTTGCCATGTACCCGGCCAGCTCGGTAAGCGGGCTCTATTTCGCGCATCCATTGGCCAAATACTTTGCAGTGGGCAAGATCGACCGGGATCAGGTGCAGGACTATGCGAGACGCAAGCGGATGGAGGTACGGTTGATCGAGCGGTGGCTAGGGCCTAACCTGAACTACGACCCGGCATGAAGCAAAAGGGTGAATGGCTGATGGCTCATGAACGATGGATGTGCTGCTCGTCAACTCACCATCAACCATTCCCCTTTTTCTGACGGCTAGACGCCGGCGGGAAGCGGCTCGGCCATCGGCTCAGCGAGCGGGCGGGCCACGGCGGACTTGAGGGCTGCTTCAACCCAACCGTAGCGCTCTTCGGCCCAGGCATTGAACGAGTCGGCGTCGGGGAATACGAGGTCCCAGGCGCGCGCTGCATCGAGGAGCAGCAACTGATGGGGCCGGTTCTCGCCGGGGAAATAGACCACCAGCACGGCGGAATTGCCGATCAGACTGATGTCGGTAAAGATGTGGATCATCGCGGAAGCCGGGAGATCCACCGCCCGCGTCGCCGCTTCCACGATGGGGCTGTAAACCCGGTTCAAGAACAGCGACGTCGATTCGTAGGGAGCCTTTGACTCATGCAGCCGCTGGTTCGGTGCTTCGCCGAAGAGATTCTCGGCGAAGTAGGCGGCAGCTTCCCACGAGGGCATCGCGCCGGTGGAAACCAGCGATTCGCAGAGATAGGCGATCCAATTACGAGAAGTCCTTGTTGCAACGCACGTCTGCATGGCACACTCCTTCGCCCTGGGGCGTAGATTCAGTTGTGGTTGAAGACTGACCGGATGCAGTACCTGGCAGGACAACCCTGAGGACTCACCGGCGTAACAGAGTGCCACTATAGTAGAAAACCCGCTGATTGTCAATGAAATTGTGAGTCGACCGAATACCCGTGCCCTATGTCTTTCCACATGAGAATCTCTTCGTGGTCGGCGCCAGCGTGCTGATCGTCAGTCTCCTGCTGGTCCGATTTGCGCTCGTCCGGCGGCGGCGCCGGCGTTCCGAGAAGCCGGGACCATCAGATGGTTGAAGCGATCGGGATGGCGGCGCTGACGGATCGTTTGATCTTTAATTCCCCGCCCCGTATAATTCGATTTATTTGAGATTTATTTGATTGGAAAAGGAGAGTAGTTGTGAATCGAGGTGCAAGCCTCCTGCGGCAGGATGGGCGTAGGCGTGACCAACTCAGGCCGGTGAAGGTCACTCGAGACTTCATCAAGTACGCCGAGGGATCGGTCCTGATCGAGATGGGTGCGACCAAGGTCATCTGTACAGCCTCGGTGGAGGAAAAGGTCCCGCCGTTCCTGAAGGACAAGGGGCGCGGATGGGTGACGGCAGAATATGCCATGCTGCCGCGAGCGACGCATGACCGGACCCAGCGTGAAGCGGTCCGGGGCAAGCAGGGCGGTCGCACGCTGGAAATTCAACGCTTGGTGGGGCGGGCCCTGCGCGCCGTCACCGATACCGCGGACATGGGCGAGCGCACGATCTGGATCGATTGCGATGTGATTCAGGCCGACGGAGGAACCAGGACCGCCTCCATCACCGGTTCGTTCATCGCGCTGGCCGACGCGCTGGCGGTGCTGAAGAAGAAAGAGCTGATCAAGAAACGTCCCCTGACCGACTACCTCGCCGCCGTCAGCGTCGGAAAAGTGGGGGGGGAGGTCTTGGTGGACCTGGCCTATGAAGAAGATTCGATGGCCGAGGTGGACATGAACCTGGTGATGACGGGACGGGGCCGTTATGTGGAAGTGCAGGGAACCGCCGAACGGACCCCCTTTGGAAAAAATGATTTTGACGAGTTCCTGGCCGTCGGATGGAGCGCGATTCAGGATTTGGTGAAGCTGCAAAAGGAATTGATAGGGAGCCTTGAATAAGCACACAAGCGGGTCCTGTCGCCGAGCAGCCCAGCCGTGCTCGCTCCACCCATCCCCCAGTGGGTCCCTTGCGCTGCGCGCGGCTGGGCACCCGCTCGACGCCACCCGCGCTGACTATGGTCATCAAGGCATGAAGGGGACGAAGGTCTGATCAAAGAACTCGTGTTGGCGACGAGGAACCCTCACAAAGGAGGGGAGTTGTCTGCCTTGCTGGGTGGCCTGGAGATCAAGATCCATACATTAGCCGAGTTCCCGGATGCGCCCGAAGTGATCGAGGACGGAGAAACCTGTCAGGCCAACGCGATGAAGAAAGCTACGGCTATTGCGCGTCACACAGGGCTTCCGGCTGTGTCTGATGATACGGGCTTGATGGTGGAAGCTCTGGGCGGACGGCCCGGTGTCCATGCGGCCCGGTACGCAGGCGAAAGCGCAACCTACGAGGACAACTGGCGCAAGTTGCTCCGGGAGCTGGCAGGCGTTCCGTGGGCGAAGCGCGGGGCCCGCTTCGTAACCGTGGCCGCTATTGCCACCCCTGCTGGAAAGGTGAAAATCGCCGAGGGTATCCTGGAGGGGGTGATCGCCGAAGCGCCTGCCGGTATAAAGGGCTTTGGCTATGATCCGGTGTTTTTCGTTCCCGAACTGGGCAGGACATTGGCACAGCTAACACCGGAGGAAAAGAATCGGATCAGTCATCGCGCAAAGGCGTTCGCCAAGATCAAAGAACTCTTGGCAAAAGCTTCGTAGTAAATGAAATCGATGGCTTCAACCTTTAACGGCCTGGAACTACGTCGGCCTGTACGATGGGTTAGCGAGCGTCGGTGGTGAAATCACCACTGCCGCTCAACGAGCTAAGAACAAGTCAGATAAATGGGCTTCAACCTTGTCCGGCCTTGAATCATATAGACCTGCAGGATGGGTTAGCGAGCGTCGGTTGAACGATCGCCATTGTCCATGAACGAGCTAAGAATAAATGGGCTTCGACCTTTTCCGGCGTGGAGCCACGGAGACCCGAACTAAGGGTTAGCGAGCGTCTGTCGTGGAACATCACTGCCTGTGGACGAGCTAAGTACGTCGGGGCGTAGCGCAGCCTGGTAGCGCACCTGCTTTGGGAGCAGGATGTCGGAGGTTCAAATCCTCTCGCCCCGACCAAAGTGTAAATAATCCGGTTGACCGTCGGGAGGATTTGAAGCCGACGAGCGCCGACCGAATAGGGAGGAAGAGGCCATTGATACCCGGCAGCGAGCCGGCCGGTCGGAGGCGCAGGCGGAGCCTGGCGCCGGAGACCTAATCCTCTCGCCCCGACCACTCCTCGCTTCGCTCGTGGCTATTGAGGTGGCGCACCCTCCGATAGGCGCCGCCGCCGAATATCTTAAGCGATTGCGCGTCTCGCTTGCTCGTCGTTTGGCGCGACAGGTGCTCACCGACGGCTGTTAATCAGGCAGTGTCGCGCCAGCAGTACCGGCGGGGCATGGCGTTTGATCACTGGGCAAGGTGTCGCTACGCGACCTTCATCTATTATGATGAAGACGGGCTTCAACCTTTAACGGTGTTAGTTTATATGAGCCCTGCGAGTAAGGGGTAGCGAGCGTCGGTGGAACGATCGCCATTGCCGATCAACGAGCTAAAAAGTCGGATCAATGGGCTTCAACCCTGTCCGGTTTGGAATCATATAGACATGTACGATGGGTTAGCGAGCGTCGGTGGAACGATCGCCATTGCCGATCAACGAGCTAAAGAGAGCGCCCGTAGCTCAGTTGGATAGAGCACCGGCCTTCTAAGCCGGTTGTCGCAGGTTCGATTCCTGCCGGGCGCGCCAGTTCTTCCCACGAGATGAGCACGTTTCGTCGCAATGACGAGACAGGCCCCCTGTCTCTTCTTCGAGGCCCCCAAGAATCGCTAGAACACTCCTGATCCCAGACGTACCCCACCAAGCATCCTGCCGTTGATCTTGGCAGGACTGCCGGAGTATCTTTGAGTGATCGAAACAGCAAGCCAGGGTTCTTCTCGACCCGGAGGTGCAAGATGGGACCGACCAAAGTCATCGTGAAGGGAAGTGGGCTGTATGACGCCATGACCGGCAAGCTGATCAAGGAGGGTTTGCCGACGCTGCAAGCCATCCGGGAGTATGCGGCCCGTCACTACGTCGTCTTGCCGGAAGTGGATAATGCCGGCAAGCCGTGGGAGTTCGACGGGCAGCCGGTCTACTGTCTACGTGGGTCCCGATATGAGAGCCTCGAAGACCGCCGGTTGCCTCTTGCCCGATGTCCGGACTGTGGAGGGATGGGCGTCAGGATCGAGGAGGAGACCGTTGAATCGGATTGCATCAGGTGCACGCGGTGCGGGCATGAGTTCGACGCCAGGCTGGAGATGATGGAAAGCTGATCAGCCGATGTCGCGTCGAAACGGTTCCCGCTCACGCCTACCCAGTTCTGCCAAGCCCGGCCGCCGAAACCCGGTGGTCTCGATAGTGGCGGGCGCCAAGCGGCGGTTTCAGGCTCGTCTCCTGAAATGGTACAAGCAACATGGTCGCGATCTTCCCTGGCGCAAGACAACCGATCCCTACAAGGTTTTGGTTTCGGAGGTCATGCTCCAGCAGACTCAGGTGGACCGGGTCATTCCCAAGTACCACGAGTTTCTGAAACGCTATCCCTCTTTCAAGGACCTGGCTGCGGCGCCGGTGGAAGCGGTGCGGGCGACCTGGTACCCGCTCGGGTACAACATCCGCCCACACCGCCTGCACAGTATTGCCTGCGAAACGGTGGCCCGATACGGGGGAACGCTTCCCCGGGACTCCGACGAATTGCTCTCGTTCAAGGGGATCGGCCGATATACGGCCGGCGCGGTGCGGTCGTTTGCATTCAACGAAGACGCGCCGATCCTGGACACGAATGTGATGCGGGTGCTGCACCGGGTGTTTATCGGCTCGGGCGATCCCAAGGCGCAGAAGACCGAGCTCTGGAATCTGTCCGAGCACATGATCCCCAAGGGGAAAGGGTATGATTTCAACCAGGCCTTGATGGATTTCGGAGCCCTCCTCTGCACGGCGCGTGATCCCTACTGTCTGCTTTGCCCGATGAAGGATTTCTGCAAGTCGTATCCGTTCGATCGAACCAGCAAAGCGTAAAACGTGAGGCGTCAGGCGTGAGGTGCACGAAACGAAAAAAGGAAAAGATTCCTGCTCACCCCTTACCCCTCACCCCTCACGCCTCACGAATTCAAGTTGCCGCCGGGCTCATCAGCCGCGATGGACGCTACCTCATCGCTCGGAGGAAAGCGGGAGTCCACTTGGGAGGTTTCTGGGAGTTTCCCGGCGGCAAGTGCGAACCCGGTGAGTCGCTGGAAGCCTGCCTTCGACGGGAGTTGCGGGAGGAACTCGGCATCGAGGTTACGCCTCCGGTTTTCTTTCGAATCATCAGCCATGCCTATCCGGAAAAAACGGTCGAGCTGCATTTCTTCCGCTGTTCAATTGCGGCCGGAGAGGAGCGGGCACTCGGCTGCGATGAGGTCCGCTGGGTGGCGGCCGGCGAACTGGCCGGCTACGAGTTTCCGCCGGCGGATCGTCCGCTGGTCGAGTTGTTACAGAAAGGCGTCACTTGTCACGCGGCATCCGACCCCCTCCCTTCCCTCCCCCATGAAGGGGGAGGCCAGGTGGGGGTGACGAGTGACGAATAACGGGCAACGGTGGCCTCGCGATGCATTTCCCCGTTGACGCCAAGCTCAGAGACGGCACACCGATCCAACTGGTTCTGGCTGACCAGAAGGACGTGGAGCCCTTACGCGCGCTGTACCGGATCATCGTCGAGGAAGGTACCTCCTATCCGCACGATCGGTTTCCGGACGACGAAGACTTTCTGGACTACTGGTTCAGAGGAAAAAGCACGGTCGCTGCCTACCTGCTGGACCGTCCTCGGAGCGAAGAGATGATCGGGGCCTTCTACCTCAAGCCGAACTGGCCCGGACGGGCCAGGCAGGTCGCCAACGCCGGGTTCATCGTGGCGCCGGACTGGCGAAGAAAAGGGTTGGGTTGGCTATTGGGCGCGACCATGTTGCACTATGCCGAGGAACTGGGATACAGGAGCGTGCTGTTCAACTTGGTGTTCTCCGAGAATCTGGCAGCCCGGCACCTCTGGAAAAAGCTGGGCTTTTCCGAGGCGGCCGTCATCCCCGGTGCCGTGCGGAAGGACGACGGGCGGTATCAGGATGCGATTATCATGTGGAAGTCCCTTCCTTGAAGAGCTTATAGCGTATGGCACATGGCCTATAGTAGGGAACATGCTACGAAACCAGAATGGACCTTCTTCATCTGGCCATTAACTATACGCTATATGCCATAAGCTCATGAAGATTGTGCTCGATATTGAGACGGTGCAGGCGCCGCGGGAGGAATGGGCGCGCCTGGTCGGGCTAGGCTCCTCGTCGGCGACTGACGATTGGGCCGAGAGCCGTCAGCCGCTGCTTGTGTACGGGGAAAGCTCTGAGCGGAAGCAGGCTGAAGACGAGCTGTACGAAAAGTCTTCCTTCGACGGCACCTTCAGCCGGATCGTCTGCATCGGCCTGATCATGTTTTCCGACCAGATGGAGCCGCAAGGGGCTGTGGCCTGGTACGGGGCGAACGAAAAGGAACTGCTGCGGCAGTTCTGGGCCAAGCAGGCGCAGCTCCGTCCCTCGCTGTTCATCGCCCACAACGGCCTCGGGTTCGATCTCCCGTTCATTAAGAAGCGGTCGATCATCCATCAAGTCAAGCCGAGCTTCGAGATCAGCCTGGCCAAGTTCCGGACCGACCCGGTCTACGACACGATGGCGGTCTGGAGCAACTGGGAGGCGCGCGGGTGGGTGAAGCTGGACGTGCTGGCTCGGGCACTCCAGGTCGAGACCAAATCGGGCAGCGGGAAGCAGGTGGCGGAGATGTGGGCCAAGGGGCAGGGGAAGGAGATCGCCGACTATTGCTTGCAAGATACTTACGTGACCTATGCCTGCTACTGCCGCATGAACTTCCGCGAGCCCCTGTCCCGTGAAGTGGTGCTGCTGGCGAAGGAATTGATCGAAGTGAGTTAAACAAGAGCGGGTCCTGTCCCCGACCATCGCCGTCCGTCCTCGCTCCGCCCATCCCCCCGTGGGGGCCAGTCTGCAATTCAGAGCCGCCTCAGCTTTTGGCGGCCGTATCCGGGCGAGCGTCTTATAGCTACGCTCCCCCTACGCTGCGGGCGGCCGGGATCCCTGGTCGGCGCCACCCGCTGGGATTTAACTTAAGGTTGGGGACCGGGTAGTGGTGAGGTCGGATTCTTTTTCTTGGGCTTCTGCCGTTCTGTTTCCTGCTCGGCCAACTGCTTCTTGATCGTCTTCAACTCCTCCTTCAAGGCATCCAGTTCCGTCTCGACCGATTTCCCTGGCCCGCTCGAAGAAGGAAGCGGCTGGGCGGGAGGCTGGGTTGGAGTCGGCGGGGCTGGTCGAGAGACCGGCTGAGAGGCCGGCGCTTTGGGCGCGGGGAGCTTGGCCAACAGATCATAGTCGATGATGATCGGGGTCAGGCGCGGCTCACCCAAGAAGCCGGGCTCCTGATAGGACTCGGGCCGCAGCGCTATTTTCGGCGTGAACAGGAACTCCAACCGGTCCAGGTTGTCTGAGTCGGGGAGACGACGGTTGGGCATGTTGATGTCGTCAGGACGGCCGGGCTTCTGGCGATACTCGGTCACGGTGAGGTAGAGGGAGAGACCGTAGACATAGAGGGTCCCGGAGGAGGTCTCGAATTGCGGACCATACCGAGGCATGTCGGATGAGCCGACCGCCGCGCCTCCGGTCTCGGACATGGAGAAGAGCTTGCCCGGACCTCTGGGCTGGTGGGTCACGCGAAATCGAACTTGCTGGGTTGGCGTTGCCCGTGATAGGGCTGTGACGACATGGGGAATGAGGAAGGCCGCTTCTTCGTCCGAGAAGGCTCGAAGGAGCTGTTCCGATGGTTCAAACATGGTCTCGATCGCGGTCTGGCGGCCCTGCACCAGCACGCCGCGTAGCACACGCGAGATCGTGTCAGGAGGCAGAGAGATGGGGTGAGCTGCCTGGAGATACCGGTTGGACAGCGGTTCCAGATAGACGGCACCCCGTTGGCTCTCATGAATCACGTCCTCCGGTTTGGGCGTTGAGGCGCAGCCGGCTGTGAAAGCGCAGAGGAGTGCTCCTGCCGCGACGGTCCGTTTCAAGAAGGAGCCAGACCTGTCTGTTCGTTGAGAGACCATAGTCGCGCTGACCCTAGCTGCCTCCGGCACGTCAAGGGTTGTCGGGCGCGCTATAGTACCACAAGAGGAGAGAAGGACAAACAAACTGTTGACAGAGAGATGAGGTCTTGCTATAAGGGCTCCCGAAATTCAGCAGGCGGAGGAGGGTCGGACAAGGTCGTCTCCCACCTCCGTCAAAGAAACAAGGACAATGGCGTCCTTTTGGTCCAGGTCGGGACCGGAAGGGCGCTTTTTTTTGCCCAAGGGCCCTCCGGTCTTGCTATGCGGTGAACCGTTCATGACACGGAGGGGGTCATGCAATTCAAAAGGTACAAATGGGGGAGCATCAGCATAGGGCTGATCGCAATTGCGCTCTTCGCGGGCGCGATACCTGTGTTTGCACAGGAGAAGGCAGCAGAGCAACCAGGTGGTGGGCCGCACCCGGTTGAAGTCCAGCCGGAACAGGCCGAGGGCGCCGGCCAATTGATTCGGAAAGAAGAAGGCGGGGTGCACATCTGCCCCGGCTGCTTGTCCACAATTTTTACTGAAGGCAGCAAGGGCAGCATCATCCCTTACGGCCGCGTTGAGCTGGATGCGATCTACAGCAGCCGGAACAACAACCCGCTCGACCCAGGTCAGTTCAACGGATACGCGACCGCGGCCGGACGGAGCGGAAACGCGACCAGCACGTTGAACCCGCGCTACAGCGTGTTCGGGGTTCGCGCGGAGCGGACCGACGGCAAGCACAGCCTGACCGGCGTGGTCGAAGTGGACTTCTACGGACAGACGGACAACGCCAACAACCTGCCGCCGCGTCTCCGTCTGGCCTACGTGCGCTACGAGGTCGCGAAGACCAACATCACGATCGGCATGGACTGGACGCCGATCATGGCCCTGCACCCGGACCTGATCGACTTCTCCATCATGGGATACGGCGGGAATCTCTGGAACCGTCTTCCACAGATCACCGTGCGCCACAAGTTCACGGACAACATCGAAGGCTTGTTCACCGTCATGCGGTTTGAGCGCGGCCTGTCGGCCGGCTGCTGCGGGAACGTGCAGGCTCGGCCCGGCCCGAATACGCCGCCTTCCGGCTCAGCGCCTGGTGGCGGAGGCTCCAATATCGATCCGTTCAATGATCCGGCCCAGCACCCGTACTACGGAGCCCGTCTGGCCTATAACGGGACGGGGAGCCTGCAGGGCATGATGGTCTCCCTGAGCACGGCCTATCGGTATTACCGGTCGGCCCCGATCCGATGCAATATAGCGGGAACCTGCGCGAATGCTCCCGCCGGATTCGGAGGACAGGACATCAACTCATACCTGGTGGGCGCCGAAGTCGTGATGCCGATCTCGAAGAGATTGAAATTCTCAGGAGAGATCGCATACGGCCAGGCCCTGGGGAACGAGTTCTTCCGGTGGAATCAGGAGCTGAACCTGACCACCGGGAAGCCGATCCGGACCTGGGTGGGATGGGCGCAGCTCAGCTATGCGCCGACCAAAAGCTACACCTTCCTGGCCGGCTATGGCTTCGACAGTCCGCTGAAGTCCGACGTGCGCGGCAGCACGACCGCGATCGACACGCAGTACCAGCAGAACCAGCGGATGTACGTGACCGCGATCCGTCCGATCTGGGCCGACTTCTACATCGGGGCGGAGTTCCAGAACCTCTGGACCGCCTGGGCGGACAATGAGTCACGCTTCTCCGGCCAGCAATATAACCTGTCGGTCTGGTACAACTTCTAAACGAGCGCTGATGGCGAATAGCTGATAGCTAAAACAATGAGGAGATATGTCCATGAAAGAAGCTGATAAGAAAGAGAAGTCACAAGAAGTGGAGACAGGCGGGGATCAGTCGCGCCGTGAGTTCCTGGCGAGCGGCGGCAGGGTCGCAGCCGGCATCGGCGTGGCAGCCCTGTTGGGGAACCTGGGGAACTGGGCGCTCTCTTATGCGGCGGATAAGGAGCCGATCAAGATCGGTGTGCTCCATTCCTTGAGCGGTACGATGGCAATCAGCGAGGTGTCCCTCCGCGACGTGGTCCTGATGGCGGTGGAAGAGATCAACGCGAAGGGCGGGGTCATGGGCCGCAAGATCCAGCCGGTGGTGGTGGACCCAGCCTCCAACTGGGATCTGTTTGCGGAGAAGGCCAAGCAGTTACTGCTGGTGGACAAGGTGGCGGTGGTTTTCGGCTGTTGGACCTCGGTCAGCCGCAAGTCCGTCCTGCCGGTCTTCGAGAAGAACAACGGCTTGCTTTTCTATCCTGTGCAGTACGAAGGGGAGGAATGCTCCCGCAACGTCTTCTACACGGGCGCGGCGGTCAACCAGCAGGCGGTGCCGGCCGTGGAATATCTGATGAGCAAGGAAGGGGGCGGGTTCAAGAAATTCTACCTTCTGGGCACGGACTACGTGTACCCCCGCACGACGAACAAAATTCTGCGAGCCATGCTGCTGGCCAAGAAGGTGCCGGCGGCCAACATCATGGAAGAGTACACGCCCTTCCACCATCAGGACTACCAGACCATCGTCGGCAAGATCAAAAAGTTCGCAGCCGGCGGCGGGGCTGCCGTGATCAGCACGATCAACGGGGACAGCAACGTCCCCTTCTACAAGGAATTTGCCAATCAAGGATTGAGGGCCGAGGACGCCCCGATCATGGCCTTCAGCGTGGCCGAGGATGAGCTGCGCGGCATGGACACCACGGCGCTGGTGGGGCACTTGGCTGCCTGGAACTATTACCAGAGCGTAGACACGCCTCAGAACAAGCAGTTCGTGGCCAATTTCAAAGCCTATTGCAAAAAGAACAACCTGCCTGATGGAGACAAGCGCGTGACGGACGATCCGATCGAGGCAGCCTACTTCGGGGTGCATGTCTGGAAGCAGGCGGTGGAGAAGGCCGGCAAGACAGACGTGGATGCGGTCCGCAAGGCGGTCTACGGGCAGAAGTTCCTCGCGCCGGGCGGGGAGATTAAGATGGACGAAGCCAACCACCATACGCACAAGCCGGTCCTGATCGGGGAGATTCTGAAGGACGGGCAGTTCAAAGTCGTGTCGCGATCCAAGGGGCTGGTCAAGCCTGAACCCTGGAGCGAATATACGAACCCGGACAAGGGGTGCGATTGGGTGAAGCACCAGGGGACATACCAGAAGAAAGCCTGATGCCGAGGGTAGCCTGACTCTTCGCTTCAGCGCCTTTCGGAACGGCCCTTCCGGGCTTTGTCGCACGGAAGCTTCCGGAATTCCCTCGGCTGCGGTCATCACCCGTCGCAACTTGGAGCAACGGGTCCCCCAGCCGTGCCTTGGTCAGTTCCGGTTTTCCTGTTCGACAAAGCCTCGGCGGGCGCCCCGTTCCTCCGGCAAATTCCGCTCAAGGTCCGGCCACCCTCGCGGCGTTGTCGGAGAAGAAAGACAATGAAATGATGACTCTTATGATCAGGGTTCTGCTGATCAGCTTCACTTTCTTCTGGTGGAGTGAAAGAGGAGTAGTAATGGCGGAGGGGTCGGAGGCAGCCCCTCCGCCGGCTGCTGCCTCGACGGAGATCGAGCAGGCGCTGAAGGACCTGGCGAGCGAAGACGCGGCGGTCCAGGAGGCGGCCGTCCAGACCTTGATTGCGCAAGGTGATGCCGGCGTGCTTCCCAGGCTGGAAGAGATGCGGCTCAACGGCGACCGGAGCCTGCGGCTGGCCATCAAGTCGGTCATTGACCTGCTCAAGAACAAAGAAAAACTCCGGAGCCGCCGGCCGGAAGAGCGGCGATCAGCCGCCGCCGATCTGGCGACAATCGGGAAACCGGTCGCCTTGACGTGGCTGGAGGCTGCGCTGGCGAGCGAGCCGGATCGGTGGGCGCGCTATACGATCGAGGAGTCCATCAGCTTGATCAAGCTGGCCGGGAGTGACCCGGCCGTCAAGGCTGCGGCTGCGGCCAAGCTGGGTGACCTGCGCAGTCAGAACGCCGTTCCGCTCCTGAAGGAACTGGCAGGTTCTTCGACCCTTCGAGATCCTCAGGGTCGCCCCAAGGATGATCGAGGGGCGACAGGCTCGGGACAGGGCTCAGAACAGGCTCCTTCGGCAGGCTCAGGGCAGGGCGATCAGGCTTCACAGGTGGCGCAGGCCGCCCAGGAGGCGATCGAACGAATCGAATCCTGGGGGAGCTGGACCAGCGCCATCGAAACCCTGTTCCGAGGCATCAGCCTCAGCTCGGTCCTCTTGCTGATGGCGCTGGGTCTGGCGATCATCTTCGGCCTGATGGGCGTGATCAACATGGCCCACGGTGAATTCATGATGCTGGGGGCCTATGCCACCTTTCTGACGCAGGAAGGATTCAAAGCCTATCTTCCGGGGGGTCTCTTCGATTATTATTTCCTCCTGGCTATGCCTTGCTCGTTCCTGGCGGCCGGCCTGTTCGGGCTGGTGCTGGAAGCCTCTCTGATTCGTTTCCTGTACGGCCGGCCGCTGGAAACCCTGCTGGCCACCTGGGGTGTCAGCCTGGTCCTGATTCAAGGAGCCAGGGTGATCTTCGGCGACCTGACATCGGTGGTAGCCCCGAGCTGGCTGAGCGGGGGACTGCAGGTCATGGTGGGCGTGCAGTTGCCGTACAACCGGCTCTTCATCATCGCCCTGGCTGCGCTCTGTGTGGTCGGGATCCATCTGCTGCTGTTCCGCACGGGCGTCGGGCTCAAGGTGCGGGCCGTGATGCAGAACCGGGACATGAGCGCCTGCCTGGCGATCCCTACCAGGAAGGTGGATGCCTATACCTTCGCTTTCGGGTCCGGGCTCGCGGGGCTGGCCGGCTGCGCGCTGACGCTGATCGGGAACGTGGAACCGGGGCTGGGCCAGAACTATATCGTGGACTCCTTCATGGTGGTGGTAACCGGCGGGGTCGGCAAGCTGGCCGGCACGGTTGCGGCCTCGTTGGGGATCGGAGGTCTGAACAAGCTGCTGGAGCCGAGCTTCGGCGCGGTCTACGGCAAGGTGCTGATTTTGATCCTTGTCATCCTTTTCCTCCAACGGAGGCCATCCGGTCTGTTCTCCATCAAGGGGCGGCAGGTCGAGTCGTAAGAGGCGTCAATCGTCATTCGTTATTGGTCATTCGTTGAAGAAGTAGCAACGCGGTCACTTTACGAGTGACGAATGACGGATGACGAGCGAGCACGAGGACTCGGAGTGACAGCCTCGGAAGTGAATCATCATATGCAAGACCGGGAGCGAGGAGAGGGTCTGTCCTTCTGGCTGGTGGGCTTCTTCCTGCTCATCGCCCTGCCGCTCCTGAACGTGCTCCCCGGCCAGGACTCCTGGCTGCACGTCTCCGACTTTACGCTGAACCTGTTCGGCAAGTTTCTGGCTTTCGCCATCCTGGCGCTCGGTCTGGACTTGATCTGGGGATACACAGGCATCCTGAGCCTCGGGCACGGGGTCTTCTTCGGTTTGGGAGCCTATGCGATCGGCATGAACATGATGCTCTCGATCGGCACCGAGAGCGTGTACGGCAGTTCCTTGCCGGATTTCATGGTCTGGAACCAGGTGAAAGAACTGCCCCTCTTCTGGAAGCCATTTTACAACCCCTGGTTTGCCGTGGCGGCGGCCATCCTGGTCCCGACCATCTTTGCCGCGCTCTTCGGGTTCCTTGCCTTCCGGAGCCGGATCAAGGGGGTGTATTTTTCCATCATCACACAGGCCTTGGCCCTCTCCGCCTGGCTGGTCTTCAACCGGAACGAGACGAACCTGGGCGGCACCAACGGGTTGACGGACTTCAAGACCCTCTTGGGATTCCGCTTGAGCGAACCGGGCACGCAGCGGGGCCTGTATGTCGCGACCGTGCTGGTCCTGGGCGCCGCCTACCTCCTGTGCCGGTGGATTACGCGATCCAGGACCGGGAAAGTGCTGGTGGCGATCCGCGACAGCGAGCAGCGAGTGCTCTTCTCCGGCTATTCTCCGGCCACCTACAAGCTCTTTGTCTTCGTCGTCTCGGCGGCGCTGGCCGGGCTGGCCGGAGCCTTATACGTGCCGCAAGTGGGGATCATCACGCCGGCGCAGATCGGCGTTCTGCCCTCGATCGAGATGGTCATCTGGGTGGCGGTGGGGGGCCGTGGCACCTTGGTGGGAGCCGTGCTGGGCGCCGTCGGTGTCAACCTGGGGCGGAGTATTTTGACCAACCATTTTCCGGAGCTCTGGCCTTTCTTCCTGGGCGGGCTGTTTATCGCAGTCGTGCTGCTGTTCCCGGATGGGTTCATCGGGCTGATCCGCAAGATCCGTGGAGGGCAGAGCTGGTTCCACAAGCCAGTGGTGACGGCAGAACGGTAATGATGAGTTGTGAGTTCTTATTTTTTAGTTTCTCGGCAACTGAACACTCAAAACTGAGAACTGAAAACTGTTCATGACCGAACGAGGCTCGATCATCTACCTGGAAGCCGTCACGGTCGATTTCGACGGCTTCAAGGCGCTCTGCAATCTCAACTTCATCGTCAACTACCACGAGCTCCGCGTCGTGATCGGTCCCAACGGGGCCGGCAAGACCACGTTACTGGATGTCATCTCCGGGAAAGTCAAACCGGTCTCCGGCCGTGTCATCTTCGGCAAGGACCAGGACCTGCTGCCGATGCGGGAGCATGAGATCGCGACGCTGGGCATCGGGCGCAAGTTCCAGACCCCGTCGGTCTACGGCAACCTGACGGTCTGGGAGAACCTGGATCTCTCCCTCAAGCGCGTCAGCAAGGGGGTCTTCGCCACGCTCTGGGCCAAATCCACGCCGGCCGAGATCGAGCGGACCCAGTCGGTGCTGGCCACGATCGGGCTCTCCGAGAAACGGGGAGTCCGGGCCGGAGCCCTCTCGCACGGGGAAAAGCAGTGGCTCGAGATCGGCATGGTGCTCCTGCAGGACCCGGCCCTGCTCCTGGTCGATGAACCGGTGGCCGGCATGACCGATCAGGAGACCGAACAGACAGGCCAGTTGCTGCAGTCGTTGGCGGACAAACATGCCATCATCGTGATCGAGCATGATATGGAGTTTGTGCGGCAGATCGCCCGCACGGTCACGGTCCTGCACGAGGGGACCGTGCTCTGCGAAGGGCCGGTGGAGCAGATCCAGGCCGACCCGCGAGTGGTGGAAATCTACCTGGGCCGTAAGAAGGAAAAGGAAGCCCATGCTGCGGCTCGATAACCTGAACGTCTACTACGGCGAGAGCCACATTCTCAGGAACATCTCGGTGGAAGTCGGACCAGGCCAGGTCGTCTGCTTGATGGGCCGGAACGGAGTCGGCAAAACCACCCTGCTCAAGACGATCATGGGTCTGTTGCACTCACGGACCGGCCGGATCATGTTCGAGGGGGTCGATATCTCGCAGGATAGCCCTGATCACCGGGTGCGGCGAGGCCTCGCCTATGTGCCACAGGGGCGCGAGATCTTCCCCCACCTTTCGGTCCGCGAGAATTTGCATCTGGGGTTCGAGGCGGCCCAGGGGTCCGTGAACGGGAGGTCTGAGCAGGCGGCTTTGGAGGAGGTCTTTACGCTGTTCCCCAAGCTGACTGTGTTGCTGGATCGGCCCGGCGGTGTGTTGAGCGGAGGAGAGCAGCAGCAGTTGGCCATCGGGCGGGCTCTGCTCGCCAAGCCCAAGCTCCTGCTGTTGGATGAGCCCACCGAAGGGATCCAGCCCTCGATCGTGGAGCAGATCGAGCAGGTGATCGAAGGGTTTAAGACCGAGCGACAGTTCGCCATCCTGCTCGTGGAACAGTACATGGAGTTCGCGGCCAGGCTGGCGGATACCTATGTGATTATGGCCAAAGGGGCGGTGGTGGCGTCGGGGCGGGCAGCCGATTTGACGGAGGAGCAGGTGAAGCGGCATTTGGTGGTGTAGCGTGTACGGAGCACAGGGTGGCTGGGTAGTCCCCTGTGCTCGCGGAGCCCCCACTTCAGAAAGTGGTCGCTCGACGCGCCCAGTAGAGGCCATCCCTGCCATCCTCAGAAACCCGGTCCCGACGTGAGGAGAGGGGGATGAAGCCGGCTCTAGCACTACGCGCAACCCGGCTTCAGACTGAATGCATCCCCTCGCCTCGAGCAGGGAGAGGGGAGGGTGAGGGGGGATTCAGGCAAGATAGAGGTGTCATCCGCAATCATCCGCTGCGTTGGGAAGGGAGAGCGTCACATGGAGCTTCGGGTGTTAAAAATCGATAGTAACCTGACCCACCTAGCGCTGGTCGGTCGACTCGATTTGCCAGGCGTCCAGTCCATCGAGGCGACGTTTGTAGAGCTTACGGAAGGTAGAGGAAAGCCAACTTTGGTAGATCTCTCCGAGCTCACCTTCCTAGGTTCCAGCGGAATAAGAGTGTTTCTGAAGGCTGCGAAAGGCCTGAACAAGCTTGGGAGCAAAATAGTCCTGCTGAATCCGCAGCCGCAGGTTAAGGACACGCTCATGTATGTGGAGTTTGGCAGATTGATCCCGATCGAGCACGATTCCGAGCGAGCGCTTGAGATCCTAAAGAGCTGATCATATTCCAAGGTTGAAGCGATGCATTTGACGCCGAGAGAGCAAGAGAAGCTGCTGATCTACGTTGCAGCCCAACTGGCGAAGGACCGGAAGGCGCGCGGACTGAAGCTGAACCATCCGGAAGCGGTCGCCTATCTGACTGCCGCCCTGTTGGAAGGGATTAGAGACGGTCGCTCCGTGTCGGACCTTATGAGCTACGGAGCCACGCTACTGACCAGCGCGGATGTCATGGCTGGCGTACCGGAGATGCTGTCGGAACTACAGGTAGAGGGGACCTTTCCAGATGGGACTAAGCTCGTGACTATACATCAACCAATTAGATAGAAACATATTAAGTTATACTTTATATATTTTAAGGATTCTTGGGGCATGAGGAAGTGAAGACACGAGGGAAAACGGTTCAGAAAAAGGCCGCCACCAAGAAGGCTGCCAGGGCTAAGTCTGAGCCTAAAAAGTCTGCACGTGTTGGGCATCTCCAGCCGACTGATGTTGTACCTGGTGAAACCATGCTCGGGGAAGGCGACATCATTGCCTTCCATGGGCGAGCAACCGTGGAGCTGACCGTGGCCAATACCGGCGATCGGCCGATTCAGGTCGGCTCTCACTGTCACTTCTTCGAGGTGAACCGTGCTCTGCGCTTTGACCGGGAGAAAGCTTTCGGATTTCGACTCCAGGTCCCGGCCGGGACCGCAGTCAGGTTCGAGCCGGGAGAGGAAAAACTGGTGACCCTGGTGGCGTTTGCCGGCAATCGCGAGGTGTATGGCATCAACGGATTGACCAATGGGCGGCTCGACGATCCTCAAGTCAGGGCCAATGCATTCAGTCGAGCTGCTGAGCGCGGGTTCTTGTCAGCGAAAAGCTGACAGGAAACCCCGAGTTTCAAGTTCTCCATTTCGAGTTTTTAGTTGCCGGATTTCCTCTTGGCTAAGCACTGAGCACTGAAAACTACGAGGCATCGCTATGAAAATTCCCCGCCGTCAATATGCCGATCTGTACGGGCCGACCGTCGGCGATCGGATTCGCCTGGCCGACACGGAATTGATCGTCGAGATCGAGCGTGACCTTACGATGCCGGGGGAAGAAGCCAAGTTCGGCGGCGGAAAAGTGATCCGCGACGGGATGGGACAATCTCCCGCGGCGACGCACGCGAGTGGGGCGCTGGACCTAGTCATCACGAACGCCGTGATCGTGGATTGGTGGGGCATCGTCAAGGCGGACATCGGGGTCAGGGACGGGCGCATCGTCGGGATCGGCAAGGCCGGCAATCCGGACCTCATGGCCGGCGTCACGTCGGGCATGGAAATCGGGCCTGGCACCGAAGTGATTTCGGCCGAAGGCAAGATCGTCACGGCCGGTGGGATTGACACCCACATCCATTTCATCTGCCCGCAGATCATCCACGAGGGGCTGGCTGCCGGGCTCACCACGTTCATCGGTGGCGGTACGGGGCCGGCGACCGGCACGAACGCGACGACCTGTACGCCCGGTCCCTGGAACATCCATCGGATGCTGGAGGCGGCGGAGGGATTTCCAATCAACCTGGGATTTCTCGGCAAGGGCAACGCAGCGTTGCCGGGGGGCTTGAGCGAGCAGGTCGAGGCGGGCGCCATCGGGCTCAAGCTGCACGAAGACTGGGGCACGACCCCGGCGGCCATCTCGACCTGCCTGGACGTGGCCGACCGGTACGATGTCCAGGTGGCTATCCACACTGACACGATCAACGAGGCCGGCTTCGTGGAGGATACGATCAAGGCCTTCGCCGGCCGGACGATCCATTCCTTCCATACGGAGGGAGCCGGTGGCGGCCACGCACCGGACATCATCAGAGTCTGCGGGGAGCCGAACGTGCTGCCCTCCTCGACGAACCCCACCATGCCCTTCACCGTCAATACGATGGACGAGCACCTGGACATGCTGATGGTCTGTCACCATCTGAACCCGCGCGTACCGGAGGACATTGCCTTTGCGGAATCCCGCATCAGGCGGGAGACAATCGCCGCGGAAGACATCCTGCACGACATGGGGGCGATCAGCATCATGTCCTCGGACTCGCAGGCGATGGGGCGAGTCGGGGAGGTGATCATCAGGACCTGGCAGACCGCCCACAAGATGAAAGTGCAGCGGGGGCAGTTGTCTCCTGATGGAAAGTTGGCCAAGCAGCCGCACGACAACTTCCGGGCCAAACGCTATGTCGCCAAGTACACGATCAATCCGGCCATCACCCACGGGATCGTGCACGAAGTCGGCTCGATCGAGAGAGGGAAGCTGGCCGATCTGGTTATCTGGCGGCCGGCGTTTTTCGGGGTCAAGCCTGAGATCGTCGTGAAGGGCGGCTTCCCGATGGCGGCGGCGATGGGCGATCCCAATGCCTCGATTCCGACGCCGCAGCCGGTGCTGACCAGGCCGATGTTCGGCAGTTTCGGGAGAGCGCCGTTTTCTTGTAGCCTGACTTTTGTCTCGCAGGTGGCGTTGGATCGCGAGGTAGCCCGTTCGCTGGGTTTGCAAAAGCGCTTGGCAGCAGTGAAGCGCTGCCGCGGCATCGGCAAGCGGGATCTCAAGCTGAACGATGCGCTCCCGCGGATTGAAGTGGACCCGGAGACCTACGAAGTGCGGGCGGACGGGCTTCTCTTGAAGTGCGAGCCTGTGGCGCTGTTGCCGATGGCGCAACGGTATTTTCTTTTTTAGGCGAGGGGCAAGGGGCTAGAGGCGAGAGGTAAGCCACGATCGAGGGACTAACGTGAGGCCGCGCGAGGTGGCTGGTTTTTCCCACTAGCCGCTAGCCTCTCGCTGCTCGCCCGAAGAACATGGACACAATCTCGCTGATCAAGGGTCTTCGATTCGTGGACAGCTTCTTTCCCTCCGGAGGCTATGCCTTTTCGTCGGGAGTGGAAGCGGCAGTGCAGGGCGGAGCAGTCGGAAACGCGGAAGACCTCGATCGCTACGTGACAGACCTGTTCCGGAGCGGCACAGGACAGTGCGAGGCGGTGGCGGTGGCGAGGGCGTGGATGGCCGTAACAAGTGACAAGTTGCAAGTGGCCAAGGATGCCGACTTGGAACTGGATGCGATGAAGCTCTGTCGTGAGACACGCATGGCCAGCCGGCAGATGGGACGGCAGGTCTTGAAGATCGCCACAGAGCAGCAAAAAGGACAGCAAGGCGTTGCGGCGATCCTCACTGGTTATCAAGCCGAAGTAGAGGCTGGTCGTTCACCGGGGCACTTGGCCGTAAGCCTGGGGCTGACGCTCGGAGCTTGCGGTTGGTCTCAGGAGGGAGCGGTTGCTGCCTATCTCTATCAGAGCGCGGTGGGGCTGGTCTCGGCAGCGCTCAAACTGCTCCCGATCGGACAGAGAGAGGCCCAACGGCTGCTCGAAAGCTGGCTGCCCTTGATCGAAGACCTGAGTCGGGAAAGGGAGTCTGGACCAACGATGACTTCCTGGGTTCCGGTCCAGGACATCTACGCCATGCGGCACAGCCGGCTGACATCCAGGCTGTTCCGATCCTAGAGGAGAGTGTATGGCGTATGGCATATAGCAGGAACGAAGAGTGCCGGCCGGTCTCTTCGTCCTCAGCCATAAGCTATACGCGATATGCTCTTGACTGGTTGCCATAGGCCATTCGCTATAAGCTCTTGGCTTTAACATGCACGATCACCACCATCATAGCGGTGGCAAACCGACAAAAGCGCGGGCACTGAACATCCCGGTGATTGGGGTCGGGGGACCGGTCGGGTCCGGGAAGACTGCATTGGTCGAGGCCCTGTGCAAGAAGCTTCGCGATCGCTACAGCTTGGCGGTGGTCACAAACGACATCTTTACAAAAGAAGATGCGGAATTTCTCACCCGGCGCGGCGTGTTGCCGTCCGAGCGTATCCTCGGCGTAGAGACAGGCGGATGCCCGCATACGGCGATCCGCGAGGATGCTTCCCACAACCAGGAAGCGGTGGATGAACTAGTGCGGCGTTTTCCCGACGTAAAGCTGATTTTCGTCGAGAGCGGCGGCGACAACCTGGCCGCCACCTTCAGTCCTGAGCTGGCCGACCATGTGATCTACGTCATCGACGTGGCGGCGGGGGACAAGATCCCTCGCAAGGGCGGGCCAGGCATTACGCGCTCGGATCTGCTGGTCATCAACAAGATCGATTTGGCCCCTTATGTGGGTGCGGACCTTTCGGTGATGGAGCGCGACAGCCGCCTCATGAGGGGCAACCTTCCGTTCATCTTTACGAACCTCCTCACGGGGCAGGGGCTTCCGCAAGTCGTTGAATGGGTGGAGCAGCATCTGGTCAAACGTTCAGGAGCCCCGCAGCCAGTCTAATTCCACCGAGGTCGTTATGCCCCGAGCGATGGCCGCCCGCGACGAGACGGAATCAGTCGGTCGGGTCGGTGAACTTCTGCTCGACTACGTCCGACGAGATGACCGAACCATCCTCTCCCACTCGCGCAGCACAAGCCCCTGGCACCTGACCCCGCCGATCGAGCTGGATCAGACCGGCTCCGCCTATCAGCTTCTGCTCAATCCGTCCGGGGGCCTGGTCGGTGGCGACCGGCTTTTGATCCGCGCGACGATCGGGGAGGGCACGCATGTCCTGTTTTCTACGCCTTCCGCCAACCGGATTTACCGGTCATTGTCCGAGCCAGCCATGCAGCAGGTAGAGATCACTGTCGGGAACAGCGCCATTGTGGAGTGGCTCCCTGACATCACGATCCCCTTCGCCGGCTCGCGCTTTCGCCAGACGATCCACGCAACGCTGGGGCCTGGCGCGACGATCCTGCTCTGGGATGCGATCGCATCCGGGCGGGTGGCACGCGGTGAACGCTGGACCTTTGCCGATTTCTCCAATGAGATTCGTATCACGACCGCCGCGGGCCAATCCCTCTTGGAGCGCCTTCATCTGACTCCGGGGTGTGAGCAAAAGGGAATCGGGATGGCAAGAGACTGGGACTATATTGCATCCTTCTATCTCATCGGCGATACGGTGGAGAGCGAGAAGTGGAAGCGACTGGAGGAAGCCCTTGCGGCCATTCTTGATGGATACGGGGAGCGAGTGCTGGGGGGAGTTTCCGAGCCTGCCGCGCCCGGCTTGGCCGTCAAGCTGGTCGCAAGGTCAGCGCCGGATCTGACGATGGTGCTCGATAGGCTGTGGATGGCGGTCAGGGGGGAGCTATGGCAACTTTCGGTTC
>Ga0194119_10001608_pt1 | contig 40678 bp, 37 predicted proteins | sample TA2MahC100mmetaG_FD_148620 | JGI IMG/M metagenome (GOLD analysis project Ga0194119, IMG submission 148620) | Freshwater microbial communities from Lake Tanganyika, Tanzania - TA2015018 Mahale Deep Cast 100m | ecosystem: Environmental > Aquatic > Freshwater > Lake | place: Tanzania: Lake... | reverse complement strand
TTGTTATTTATGGAGTAAATATTATTATTTATTATTTATGTTTGTTATTTATGGAGTAAATATTATTATTTATTATTTATGTTTGTTATTTATGGAGTAAATATTATTATTTAATACACTAATACTTGCTCTCTCATTTTTATTATTCTTAGGTTAATGACCGAAATGAGTAAATATATGACCAAAGAGAGTAAAACTAAACGATTTAGAATAAGAACGAAAAAATTGTTTCTAACATACCCTCAAGTGCCGAATGTTGAAAATGTTGAAGAACAATTTGTTAGAGTTCTAGAGAATAAATTTAAGAATAGTCAAATGAAATATTTTGTATGTAAGGAGAAGCATAAAGATGGTAATCCTCATATTCATGTCTATATAGAGTTTGGTGCTAAAGAAGAAATACAATCACGTGAGAAACTACATGTTGAAATAGTAGGATCAGATGAACAAACAAAATTGTGTGAAGGTAAATATGAAGCAGTAAGAAATACTGAGAAGACTCTATCATATATAACTAAAGATTGTAATGAAGGCGACTATAAAACTAATATGAATATACCAGTTGTAGATGGTAAGCTTTATTGAGTCGCTGAAGATCATCTTTGTGCTGCGCTAAATGCGTATGGTTATGAATATGTAGAAAACTTACTGGTGGAGAAATATCCTAAACTTGCGATTAGAAGACGTTCTAGTTTATTAAGGAAGTATCGAATAAAATTAAATCATTAGATGAGTTTAAGTATATTCCCCAGGACGTTTTCGAATGAATCAATAATTATAAAACAAAATCTTTGATACTTCATGGTAAAAGTGGTACAGGCAAAACAGAATTAGCTAAAAGTATTATAAAACATATTGGAAAAGAACCTGTGTTAATTAGGGATGTAAATGTTTTAGGTTATGAAAATATAGATTCGAATGTAGGTTTAATATTTGATGATATATCATTGAAGGATAAAACTCGTGAGGTTAAAATTCATTATTTTGATACTGAGAATGAAAGTCAATTACGAATTTTATATAAGGTAGCTATAATTCCTAAAGAGGTTCCGAGAATTTATACTACTAATGTTTTAGAAGATCTATTATGTGAGCCTTTTAATAAAACTATTCCTTTAGAATTATCTAGACGTGTTAAAATTGTTGAAATAAAGAAGTGCATGCAAATTGATTTAGAGAGAACAACTACTGCAACAACTACTGTAACAACTACTGTTGTAGAAAATTGTAAGTTAAGTTTAAAATTTGAAGAATAATTCCTTTATTTTTGATTTATTGCTAATATGAAGATAATATATAACTTTGCCATATTATCGAGGGGGACATGACCAACTTTGAAAACACATTATGTGATGCCTAGTTATTTCCTTTTTTCACCCTTATTATTCTTAGGTTAATCACCGAAATGAGTAAATATATGACCAAAGAAAGTAAGACTAAACGATTTAGAATAAGAACGAAAAAATTGTTTCTAACATACCCTCAAGTACCGGATGTTGAAAATGTTGAAGAACAATTTGTTAGAGTTCTAGAGAATAAATTTAAGAATAATTTAATGAAATATTTTGTATGTAAGGAGAAGCATAAAGATGGTAATCCTCATATTCATGTCTATATAGAGTTTGGTGCTAAAGAAGAAATACAATCACGTGAGAAACTACATGTTGAGATAGTAGGATCAGACGGACAAACAAAATTATGTGAAGGTAAATATGAAGCAGTAAGAAACACTGAGAAAACTCTATCATATATAACTAAAGATTGTAATGAAGACGACTATAAAACTAATATGGATATACCCGTTGTAGGTGGTAAGCTTTATTGAGTTATTGAAGATCATCTTTGTGCTGCGCTAAATGCGTATGGTTATGAGTATGCAGAAAACTTACTGGTGAAGAGATATCCTACACTTGCGATTAGAAGATGTTCTACTTTATTAAAGAATCTTAAATTAATGAACGATGTTCACCAAAAGGAATTAAGAAAAGCATCTAGAGAAATTAAATCATTAGAGGAGTTTAAGGATATTCCCCAGGATGTTTTAGAAAATCTATTATGTGAGCCTTTTAGTAAAACTATCCCTTTAGAACTATCTAGACGTGTTATAATTGTTGAAATAAAGAAGTACATGCAAATTGATCTGGAGAGAACAACTACTGTAACGACTACTGTTGTAGAAAATTGTAAGTTAAATTTAGAATTTGAAGAATTATTATTTATGGAGTAAATAATTGTGAAATAATTTTATTTCAAATTTGATGTTGACTAGGAAAAGAGTTGGTAGTAGATAAATATTAATAAGATTTGTGGATTGTTCAAAGCCACTAGGTAATTAGAATAAATGAATTTATCTTTTGCATATAAACATAATTAAGAGACACTTTTATACTTTGACTAGATAAACATGTTTTCAGATATATTGAGATTCTTTCCAGTTGTTGCAGCGATTATCATTATTAAATAGTTTGTGAGAAAAGTAACACCTTTCAAATCTTATTCTATATGCGTTTATTATGAATTAAGAATCGTCTCAAAACAGGTTGATACTAAATTTAGGATTTGTGATGCCTTTATATTATTTGTTCATTCAATTAGGTACTTGTTTATGAGTTATGCGTTATACTTTAAATTTCTGATTTAAATACACGAAGACGTTATCTTCAATCGAGAGAACTTCATTTTCTTTACTTTCAAATACCTGAGTAAAATATGAGTAATAAAATTCGTTTTAAATATCTAAAAACAAAACACAGCTGACATTTAGTAGATCCTAGTCCTTGGCCATTAGTTGCTTCTCTAGGAGCGTTTTTTATGACTTCAGGGGCTGTGTTATATATGAACAAATTTTTAGGGGGCGGACAACTTGCATTAGTCGGATTTTCTATACTATTATATGTTATGTATACTTGGTGGCGTGACATCGTTAGAGAAGCTACGTTTGAAGAACAGCATACTGTATCTGTGCAACGAGGTTTAAGACTGGGGATGATTTTGTTTATTGTTTCAGAAATAATGTTTTTTTTTGCATTTTTTTGGGCTTTTTTTCATTCAAGTTTATCGCCAGTTTTTAATTTAGGAGGAGTGTGACCTCCCGAAGCAATACAAACAATTCAAACATCAGGAATCCCTTTAACTAATACATTTTTTCTTTTAAGTTCTGGGGCTACAGTTACTTGAGCGCATCATGCAATAATAGTACGAGCAAAAAAACAAGCAATTATCGCATTATTATTTACAATATTATTGGCAACAATTTTCACCCTTTTACAAGGTATGGAGTACATAGATGCGCCATTTAATATTAATGATAGTGTTTTTGGCTCTTGTTTTTATATGGCTACTGGTTTTCATGGCTTCCATGTTTTCATTGGTACTTGTTGCTTGATAGTATCTCTTTTACGAATTGTTTATAATCATTTTACTTCAACACATCATTTCGGTTTTGAGTCTGCTGCATGGTATTGGCATTTTGTAGATGTTGTTTGATTGTTTTTATTCATCACTGTTTATTGGTGGGGAGGTATCCATTAATTTTCCGAAGAGTTTGATCTTTTTTAGTTTTAACCATTTACAAACTTTGAAAAGTTTTTGTAGGAAAATAGTTCAGTCGGTAGAACAGTGGTTTTCAAAACCGAAGGTCAAGGGTTCAAATCCCTTTTTTCCTGAAATACGTAGTATTTTTTCTAGTTGTATTTTATAATTAATTTTTTATTATTAAGTATATAAAAAGTTAATAGAACCTAGGTTAAAAAATCTGTATGCCGATGCTAGTTTAATTCTAGCATAATTTTATGAGTTCCAGTTATGACTTGAGACCTAGTACTTTTGGCAAATTTATAAATTTAAGTTCTTCAAATGAATATAGTAATTCTAGCTTTATGTCTTCTTTTGTTACAAAAACAGTACGATGAAGTAAAAATTATTTATTATCGATTTTAGATGGGCATTTAATACATTATCCGAGCCCGTTAAACTTAACGTACGCTTGAAGTTTTGGGTCTTCTGCTGGCATCTGTTTAATTATTCAGATTTTGTCTGGAATTTTTTTGGCTATGCATTACACTCCACACATTGATCTTGCGTTTAGCAGTGTAGAGCATATTATGCGAGACGTAAATAACGGTTGATTAATTCGTTACATTCACGCTAATGGAGCTTCTATGTTTTTCATCGTAGTATACTGTCATATATTTCGTGGTCTATATTACGGCTCTTATATGCAGCCACGGCAATTACTTTGATGCTCAGGTGTTCTTATTTTCATTTTAATGATGGGAACCGCTTTTATGGGATACGTACTTCCTTGAGGCCAAATGAGCTTTTGAGGCGCTACTGTAATTACTAGCTTAGTAACTGCAGTCCCAGTTGTGGGTCACGCGATAGTTGACTGATTATGGGGGGGGTTTACTGTGAGTAATGCAACACTAAACCGATTTTTTAGTTTACATTTTTTTTTACCATTCGTAATTGCTGCTTTAAGTCTAATACATTTAGCACTTTTACATAAGGATGGCTCAAATAATCCTTTAGGAGTAGATAGTAAAGGAGATAAAATTCCTTTTTACCCTTATTTTGTAGTAAAAGATTTATTTGCGTTTTTCTGCTTTTTAACTTTTTTTGGCGTTTTTGTTTTTTATTTCCCCAATGCGCTAGGCCATCCAGATAACTACATTCCTGCGGATCCTATGCAAACACCTGCTCATATTGTACCTGAATGGTACTTCTTACCATTTTACGCAATCTTACGGTCTATCCCTGATAAACTTGGGGGTGTGGCAGCAATGGGTGGTGCTTTGATTGTTTTATTTTTAATTCCATTTATAAATACGTCTGAAATACGAAGCACAACTTTTAGACCTATTTTTAAAATTTTTTATTGGTTACTTGTTGCTGACTTTTTACTGTTAGGTTGAATCGGCCAGAAACCTGTCAAAGATATTTATGTGATCGTAGGCCAGGTGGCTACAGTATTCTATTTTTTATTTTTCATTGTTTTAATTCCAGCAATAGGTATTTTAGAAACGAAATTGTTATCGTATAAAAATAAATGCAACAGTTTTTAATTTAGATCTTAAACGATTCGTTGTATGCTAGTTTTTATAATCTAGCAGTAAAAATTTAGCTCACGAGATTATTTTGAGTAAAATATTCAATTTTTCTTGACACTTTCTATACCCCAAAAGTGTCAATTACTGAAAGGTAATCAACTCAATTGGTAGAGTATTTCGCTTACAACGAAAAAGTTAATAGTTCAAATCTATTATTACCTAATGACGTTAAAAAAAAGAAATTTATTAAAAAAAATAAAAAATTTTACTATCAATTTTGGCCCTCAGCATCCTGCGGCTCATGGTGTGTTAAGATTGGTGTTAGAGCTTAACGGTGAAATTGTAAATCGAGCAGATCCTCATATAGGTTTATTACATAGAGGTACAGAAAAGTTAATTGAATATAAAAATTACGTTCAAGCACTGCCATATTTTGATCGTTTAGATTATGTTTCAATGATGGCACAAGAGCATAGTTATTGTTTAGCAATTGAGAAACTTTTTAATTGTAAAGTCCCGAAACGCGCGCAATATATAAGAGTACTTTTTGCCGAAATTACTCGAATTCTAAATCATTTGCTAGCAGTAGGTTGTCATGCAATGGATGTTGGTGCAATGACCCCATTTCTGTGAGCTTTTGAAGAGCGGGAGAAGCTTATGGAATTTTATGAGCGAGTGTCGGGTGCACGTATGCACGCAGCTTATTTTAGACCTGGGGGACTACAAGTTGATATTCCAAAAGGCTTATTAGACGATATTTATATGTTTACTGAACAATTTACATTAAGATTAACCGAGATGGAAGATATGTTAACAGAAAACAGAATTTGAAAACAACGGTTAGTAGATATTGGTATTGTAAATGCTAATGACGCATGTCAATGAGGTTTCAGTGGAGTTATGTTACGTGGTTCTGGAATTTATTGAGATTTAAGAAAAAGTCAACCGTATGAAGTTTACGATCAGCTTAAATTTAACATACCTGTAGGCAATAATGGTGATTGTTATGATAGATACTTAATTCGGGTGTTCGAAATGAAAGAGTCACTACGATTAATTGAACAATGTTTGAATTTAATGCCTTTAGGTTATATTAAAACAAACGACTTTAAAATTTCGCCTCCAACTAGAATAGATATGAAACAATCTATGGAAGCATTAATACATCATTTTAAAATGTACACTCAGGGTGTTAATATTCCTGCTAATGAGACTTACGTAGGAACTGAAGCTCCAAAAGGAGAGTTTGGGGTGTATTTGATTTCTGATAATACTAATAGACCTTATCGTTGCAAAATTAAAGCTCCAGGTTTTAATCACTTACAAGCTTTAGATTTTATGTCTAAAGGACACCTAATTGCCGATGTTGTTACAATTATAGGTACTCAAGATATTGTATTTGGTGAGGTTGATCGATAACTATAATGCGTTCTAAATTAAAATCATTTAAAATTTTACAGATCCTTCCAAACGGTTGTGTTTATTTTGATAACTCAGTTTATTTAAAAACTTTTACAAGATATCATTTTTCTAAAGATAGTTTGCTTTCCACCTTTTTAGATAAAAAAACCCTTATTGTAACAAATTCTAATTTTTTCTATAAAAAATATCGTACCTAAATTGTTAATAACTAAACAAATGAATTCACAATTAATTATAAAGAACATTCGCAGTTTATCTAAAATATGCCCCTTAGAAAAAATTCAATTGCATGGTCAAGAGCTTGTAATAATAGTAAAATCAAAATGACTATACGATACTTTAACACTTTTTAAATACCATATACCGTATCAATTTAGTATATTAACGTGTATTACAGGCGTGGATTATCCTAATAACAAATACAGATTTAAATTGGTTTATGATTTGTTGAGCATCCGTTTTAATATTCGTATTAGGATTAAAACATTTACTCACGAATTGTTTGGTGTAGACTCTTGTGATCAATTATATTTTACAGCAGGTTGATACGAATGTGAAATTTGAGACATGTACGGAGTTTTTTTTAAGAACCATTCAAATTTAAAACGAATTCTAACAGATTATGGCTTTGAAGGACATCCTCTTAGAAAAGATTTTCCATTAAGTGGTTTTGTGGAAATGAAGTATAACGAAACAGAAAAAAGAGTAATAAATGAATCCATTGAATTGTGTCAAGAATATCGAACATTTAAATTTTTATCTCCTTGGTAATTATTTTTAGATTATATGAAAAAACAAACTCAAAAAGATAGAAAGCTTAGAAAATCTTTTAATCAACAAGAATTAAATAATCTTATTCTAAAAAGTATTGTCAAAAATGAAAACTTATCATTATTGATAAAATGAAATGCCGTTTTAAAATTATCAAAGTTTTTGGGGAGTCGAAACAAAACACAATTTGTTAATAGATGTGTTCTAACTAACCGTAAAGCTAAATTCAACCGAATTTTCAAAAAGTTTTCAAGATTAAGTTTTTTACTATTGGCAAGATCTGGTTCGATTTCGGGACTAAAAAAATCTTCTTGGTAAAAAGATTAACCTACAAATGATTTCATCCATTTATTTTACAGATAATTATTTTCATTTAAATAGTTCGTTATTTTATAATGAATATAGCGTTATATTAATTTTTTTAGCTATAGCTATTGTACTATCTATCATTATTATCTTGCTTTCTTATATGTTAGCGGTGCAAAAACCAGAGACTGAAAAGCTTTCGACATACGAATGTGGTTTTGAGCCTTATGAAGATGCACGTCACACTTTTGATGTTAAATTTTATTTAATAGCTATTTTATTTATAGTTTTTGACATTGAAACCATGTTTTTGATTCCTTGGACTAACGTTTTGGCCCAGTTAGATCTTGTTGGGTTTTGGTCAATGATTGACTTTATGTTTGAGTTGAGTATTGGCTATGTTTATATTTATTGTATTGGGGCATTAGATATACATTAGGCCTTACATTACAGATTGATTTAGCATTTTTTTAAATTTCAAGAAAGGTGACTGAGAGGTTTAAAGTGAAGATCTGCTAAATCTTTGTATATTTACTAATATACCGTGGGTTCGAATCCCATCCTTTCTTAAAATTTGTGGGTATTCTCAAGACACTGTTGGAATATAGCCAAGTTGGTAAGGCCTTCGTTTTTGGTACGAATATTCAAAGGTTCAAATCCTTTTATTCCAAAAGACTGTTTGTTAGTTTTATTAAAAAAGCATGTTCTTTGAATGTTTGTTTAATTAATTCTGTATTTATTCTTGATTGCGAAAAAGTCTTCATCGTCTAGTGGTCAGGACATCGCCCTTTCACGGCGATAACACGGGTTCAAATCCCGTTGGAGATATAATACGTTTTATATTTTTTATTTTATTTAATGATCTAAAAAAATTAACAGAAAAATACATATAAAAGATATTATAGTAAGCAAGAAGCTTAGTATAGCCACGATATTTGAATCTAGTGAAGCTACAATTGCTATGAATAAATTACCTGAGGTTCTGTATTTGTTATGACAAAATATAAAAGCACCTCAAAAACCATTTTTCCTCTACTAGTTAAGTTCTCGTTGGTATTTTTTTTTTGAAAAAATATTTATTCATCTTGAAAAATTTACTTCAAATTTACCATAAGTTATTCATATAAACTGCTCACAGGTTGAACTTATGGTTTGTCAAAACGAATCTTTTAGATCGAATCTTAAATTTTTTTTCATTATCCTTTTTATTTGTTGTAACTACGAAACGTGGTTAACAGCCAAGTACTAAAAGTGGATATGGCGTTATACTTAAAATATCACACAGCTATGATCGCCACGATACAGATTAGTAGTTTGCTATGTAACTAAACTTGTCTAAAATAACTGAAGTGTTTTAAAAATTTTTGATTTTAACCCTCTGGTCTTTTTTCACTAAACTTGACGTTGATTTCTGACATAGCAAATAAAATAATATCATTTCCCAGCTAAACCATCACTGAGTGCTGTTACAATAACTTAGGTAGGTGAGTTCGTTTAAACCTTAAAGTTAGAATATTTTAGCCTAGAGAGTTTGGAGCATTGAATCATGGTAGATGAGTAGTTACTATTGAAATTTCTGTCATCAACATAAAAGTCATTTAATCAAAATCTAAATTGAGAACTAAAAATTTTTTTTTTCTTTGATTTAAATTGAATATTATTTTGATGATGTCCAGCTATTGTTTTTAAAAATGAAAAAGCTAAATTGTTTAGGTTAGATACGGCATAATATTGAAAGCTTATATAATTGGTAAAGTGAGAGAGCGTATTTGAATTGAAAGCTAATTTATCATCGTTTAAAAAGTTGGTCATAAATAACATTTTCTTAGAGTAAGAAAATATTTTCCGTATGATTTGTCAATCATCTTTTGTTTGTCCTAAAGGTTTGATTATCCTATTAACTTTGCTCACATTTCCTTCAGTAGTTATATAAGTTCCTGAGCTTTCAAAAAATACAGTATTAGGCAAATGTAAATGGTTACTTCAATTAAAACCTTTTTTCAACTCTGTAATTAATTTATTATCTAAACTATTATTTTGGGTTATTAATATTTTATTCTCATGTACATGATCATGGAAAAAGTTAAGTAATTTCAAGTTTAGGAGTTTTTTGACATTAGAATTTGTAAATGAATTGTTTACAAAATAAACTCCAGCGGCATTTTTTAAATCCTTATTTTGTACCGACTTCAAACTGGTACAATTTAAAAACCCAACACTACCTAATGAGGGGTGAAGAATATTTAGTTGATTTTTATCATCGGATTGTGAAAATAAATTAATATGTTTATTTAAAAAATTTAACAGATTTGCAAATCCAAAAGAGTCTTTTCGTTTAAATATTTGTGCATTAGATATTAAGATAGGATTTAAAGAATTTACAAATTCTTGGCAAAATAAGTTATTACCTTCAACTAAAGATTTTAAAATTTTGGTATTACTGGTAATGTTTACGTTTGGGAATGTTAAATTTAGTAAAGAACCTATTTGAATTATTTTGAAATTTCCTTGCAAATATCGTGATCGAAGTCTTAAATTCAGCTTAGATCCCTCATAACGAGGATTTATTCCTATTAACCAACAAGTATCCGATATTGCAATTTTGTTATTCAAATTTAAATCTAACAAATAATTTTGCTCTAAGTCAACATTAACACTTTGCGAATCAACTCGTCTAAGTTTAAAAAAGGAATATTTGCGAGTTAAAGCGTTCAATAAGTTTAACACTTCTAAGCTCGTATTTGTTCCTAAAAGCATCATTATTGGGTATGGTTGGTAATAATGCTTTAGCAGGTGGTTTTGAAAATACAGTATACAAAAAAATTCTTTAAATAATTTCTGTCAAGAAAGGTTAATGAAGGATTTTTTATCACTATTCTCTAAAAAATTATAAACTATTTTTTCAGGAGAGAACATACCATCAAATGAAAACCTAGTTTTATCAGAAATTCAATTGGTTTTCTGATTTACCTTATCGTAACCAGGTAAAATTCTTATTATCTGATTATTTTTAATAAATAGCTGAGTGGGAGTACCCAATCCATCTGAAAAATCGATAGAAGTAACACTTTTTAGTTCTCAACTTCTATGTGTAAAAGGGTAAGGCTTAGACGTTAACGCTCCTACTGGGCATAAATCAATAACATTTCCGGATAGTTCAGATTGAAAAAGTTTATCAACATAAGTCCCAATTTCACTATTTAAGCCTCTTCCAAACATTCCTATATCTTCTACTCCGGCAATTTCAGCGGCAAAACGAACACACCTTGTGCAATGAATACATCGTGTCATCACCGTTTTTACAATGGGTCCAATATTTTTGTTTAAAACAACCCGTTTAAAACTATAAAATCTTTTTTTAGTTATACCAAAAAAAAGGGACTGATCTTGTAAGTCGCATTCACCACCTTGATCACATATTGGACAATCTAAAGGATGGTTTAGTAGTAAAAATTCTAAAACATTTTCACGCGCTTTTTTTACCAGCGGACTATTTGTGTAAACATCTCCGTTTGTCAAACAAGATTTAGCATTCATTGCACATGAGACGATAGGTTTCGGTGAGTTTTTTAATTCTACAAGGCACATACGGCAATTTCCTGAAATAGACAGATTTTTATGGTAACAGTAATGTGGGATATGAATCCCTAATGTTTCGCAGTACTCAATCAGAGGTGTATTTTGTTTTCAAAAACTATCATTTGAATTATTTTTAAATTCTAAATTATAATTAAATTTTATGTTATCTATATGAAAGTATTTCAAAACTCAAGGAAACGTAGCTTCAAATGGTTAAAGCGTCGACTTGTCACGTCGAAGATTGCTGGTTCAAGTCCTGTCGTTTCCGTTTTATTTGTTAGCTTTTAATGTTTTTTATTTTATCCATTCTAATGGTATTTTTTAGTCTATAGTAAATCGTTAAAATTGCTAAACCTATAGCAGATTCTGCTGCAGCAATAGTTAAAATAAATAAAACAAATATATAGCCTGCAAGATCATCTAAATATATAGAAAAAATAATAAAATTCAAATTGATTGCTAAAAGCATTAATTCAATAGACATTAATGTTATTAGTATATTTTTTCGGTTTAATACAAGTCCTAAAACGCCAATCAGAAATAATGTTATAACAATATTTAAGATGTAATTAATGTTCAAAATTATCATGTTTATTTTAATAAGATTTGGGTACATTGGGATTTGAACCCAAGACCTGTGGATTAAAAGTCCAATGCTCTACCAATTGAGCTACGTACCCATTTTAGTTCTTTGCTCAAAAATATTATAATGCGAAAAGAATTAAAAACGCCATCATTAACGAAAAAAGTGCGATGGCTTCAGTTAGTGCGAAACCTAAAATAGCAAGTTTGAATAATTCAGCCTGTAAAGAAGGATTTCGTGAAACTCCAATCACTAACGCACCAAATACGGTACCAATTCCTACTCCAGCTCCTGCTAGCCCAATAGTGGCTAATCCAGCTCCTACAAATTTAGCTGCTTGTAATAACATGTAAATTGTTAAATATATATATGCAATTATTCATCTCGGTGGCTTCAAAGCAGCTTTTCTTGTTTAAATTATAGATGTTAAAGATCCCATCAAATTAGATAAAATAAAAATATTTTAAGTATCAACGTCTTTGTAATTTTTAATCCCAATATCTTAAAGTTATAATAGTATTGCCGTTTTAACAGGCAACTTAGCACCTCCAGTTTTAAAAGCTGAAATGGCTATATTGTTAGCCACACCATCTATTTCAAATAGAATGGTACCAGCGCTTACTTTAACACCTCAATGGGAAACATTACCTTTACCTTTACCCATTCGAACTTCGGTAGGCTTTGCTGTAATCGGAATTGTTGGAAATACTCTTATTCATAGTTTTCCTTTTCGACTTAGTTTTCGAACAATAGCTTGTCGTGCAGCTTCAATATGCCGAGATGACATAGTACCAGACTTGGTTGCTTTTAACCCCACACATCCAAATTTTAAGATACTTGAACGATAATTAAATTTTGTTAGTTTACCCTTTTGCATTTTTTTATACTTCGTTTTTTTTGGCTGTAACCACATATATTTTTTAAATTTATTTTCACAAAGTCAAACTTTTACACCAAAAGTTCCATTTATCGTATATGCGGTTGATTGATAATAATCAACTTTAGAGTTAAACGATTGAAGAGAAAATTTTCCGAAATGTATTTTCACAGTTCTTGCTCTTGGCGCTCTATTAAATCGACCTTTAATTGCAATTTTCATTCCTGTAAGACACGAAGCTTCACACTTAACAAACAACAACGTAGTTTGTTTAATAAACCCCAAAAAATAATTATCTTTTCGAGGAATAGTACTTTGGTCAGTTCTTAATTGATTCAGTCTAAATTGGTCGCTTATGAACTCTGCTAACAGTTTCGCAGATTTTCTTCTTAAAATATTGATGAACAAAATATTCATTGCCTCTTTAAAAAACGAGTTTTTAACAAACCTTCTTAACTGTTTAAAAATTCTTTTTAGACCTTCAAGTTGATTAAAAGACAATTGCTTATGACGATTTAAATTTTGCAGCGTTAAAGAAACGTCAATCTTTCCTTTAGTGTATTTTATGAGACTTTCTAATAAGATTTCTTGAAACCCCTTGAAACCAAGAGTTAATCCATGGTTAGCTTTATAACACGGCAAGCCTATTTTACTCTTAACTTTTTGAATTTTCTTTAGCCTTAATCTTATTTGTTGGCTAGGCAGTTTAAATCGAGACTTTTTCTTAATATGCTTCCAATTTTTTTTTCTTGAAGACGTACGTTTTACTTGAGTCGAAAGTTTTTTCGAATATTTAGTTAAATTTTTACGTAAAACATAAATTGTTTTTTCTGTGATATAAAAAGAAATAAACACTTGCAGGGAACTGTGAGAATAAAAGATTTTGCAGTTATGGATTTTCATTTTATAAAGTCCAAAAAACCGATTTAAATATCTTTGAACCTCTAACGTTTTATACAAAAACAAAGAAGATTCTTCATTATTTTTTTCAATATTTCTAAATTCTCAATTTTTTTTAGTAATACCTTGTCTAAAAATTCGTGCGTCTGTTTTTTGACCCATTTTTATTTTTTATTTTTTTTGTAAGAGAATTGTTTTCTGGTAGACACAAATTCACCTAATTTGTGACCAACCATTTCGTCTATGATTTTTACATTTGTAAACGCTTTTCCATTATAAACTCGAAACGTAAGTTCAGTAAAACTAGGTAGTATTATAGAGTTTTTGGACACAGTCTTAACATTATTTTTAGAAATCAATTTAGAGTTTTTTACCCTTTTCAGTAAATTCTTTTCCACGTACGGTCCTTTTCACTTAACTCGGTTCATTTTTCCATATTTTAATACTTTGATTCTTTTTTAACATTAATAAACTTCAAAATTTATTTTTTAATTACGAAGTTTATTAAATTATTAAAATGTGCGCGCATTAATAGCTTAAAATTTTTGACTTGCTTGTCTTGCCATTTTTAGTAGGTTTGCCTCATGGTGTCACAGAAGATCGACCACCAGAACTTTTACCCTCCCCCCCACCGTGGGGATGGTCAACAGGATTCATGGCAACGCCCCTAACAGTTGGCCGCTTATTCAATCATCTATTACGACCTGCTTTGTTCACTTTACTAAAAAATGAGAATTCATTTGAAACAGTCCCAATTGTTGCCTGACATGTAGGTAAAAGAAATTTATGAGAACCAGAACTTAAAACAACCCTACAATATTTAGAGGTTTTTTCGATTAATTGCGCATGGCTCCCTGCAGATCGAGTTAATTGTGCTTTTTTATTTTCTTTTAGCGAAATATTATGAATAAAGCCTCCAATAGGAATTTTCATTAAGGCCAAAGAATGCCCAACTTTAATTTCAGCGTTGAACCCTGATTTTACAATGTCACCAATATTTAAGTTCTTAGGGGCGATCATATAGAAATATTTTTGATTTAAAAAATCGTAAACAGATGATATAAAAGCCGTCCGATAAGGGTCGTATTCTAAACTAGTAACAATGCCTATCGAATCTTTGTTTCTTATGAAATCAATTTGTCGATACCTTTTTTTGTGCCCCCCCCCTATGTGCCTTACCGTAATTTTCCCAGAATTATTTCTTCCTGCTACGTTTTTTTTACCTATAGTCATGCTTTTTATCAAAGAGATCTTGTTTAGTTTTTTTTTCGATAAATTTATTAGTTTCTTTTGAGTTAATGATGTAAATTTACTTTTTATTGAGTTCATATAAATAAAAATTATTTCAAAATTCATGCTTTTATTAAAAATAGCAAAAAACTCATTTTTTTCGCGTAACACAATTACTCATGGTTATATAAAACATACATCTCAGACCATTAAAGCATTAGATTTTATAAAAGAAGAAACATTTTCTTATTATGTTCAATGACTGCTGTTGTTTTGGTATACCAATTTGTCTAATCTTAGAATAAAAACGAATCATTTTATTGTATACATATACTCTTCTTTCTTAAATAATCAAAAGTTATTGAGTTATGTCATAAATATAAATTTATCTTTAACGAATACTATAATAAACGTAAATAGCGTTAACGGCAATCCTAAATTCTTTTATTCTGCAGGGATGTTCAACTTACAAAAAAAGCAAAAAACTAGACAGCCTAAAGCAATAATTACAATTCTTCGAACTTTATTGTTAAAATCAAAATTTTTTAAAACAAAACCAGTTGCTGTTCACTTCAATAATTTATTTTTTAAGTATCAATCATATATTTTTAAAAAACTAAAGCAAAAAATTTTTGCAAAATTAATTACAAGTTATTTATACAAAGCACATAACGGTTGCAGGTTAAAGAAAAAAAAAAGAATCAAAATTCGTACCCGGACTAGAAAATTATAGAAGAAATGACTGAGTGGTTGAAAGTGGCAGATTGTAAATCTGTTAAGGTTATCTTATCGTAGGTTCGAATCCTACTTTCTTCAACGAAATATAACGCAGTTTGGTAGCGTGCCTGTTTTGGGAACAGGAAGTCATGTGTTCAAATCACATTATTTCGACATAGGCAATATTTTTTTGCTTTTAAGCTTATAGTAAGGTAGTTTAGTGAGAGTTTTCATAGATTTGTGAAAAATATAAATGTTTTCTAAATATGACATTTTTTTTAAATTTTTAATTTGTTTTTTCGAATAAATTTTATTGTTTAATCTAAAGCCTAATAAATTGATCAAGGGATTAATACTTTCTAATTCTTTAAAAGTTAGTTTTGCATTGTTGGTATCACTGCTCAATAAAATTATAGGACCATGTATTAATACAACTAAATTTTTAAATATAGAGCTTTTTAATGTGTTAATCATTAATTTATTAAGTATTCGATAATATCTCAGCTCATGGTTAGCAAAACCTTGCTCAATTTTAATTCAATTTTCATTTATCACAAAAGTTACTTTAAAAAAAAAAAAAAAGTTTATGACTTTGAGATAGTGTTTAATTTTGAAACATTTATAAGTTTTTAAATTGAAATCCATTTGGTGTCGATTAGGCTTAGTAGGACTTGAACCTACGACGAAACCGTTATGAGCGGTACGTTCTACCTCTAAACTATAAGCCTAAGCGGTTAAAATCAAATTTTTGATTTTATGAGAAATATAAGTATAAGCCAACTTATTGTTGTTTTGTTTTTTGGAGTATTATTGTTCGGCGACTTTTCAAAAATAATAAAGAATTTTCGTGAATTAATCCAGAAGAACAAAATTTACAAACATTTAAAAAAAAAATAAAGTCAGGAAAAAAGGGATTTGAACCCCTGACCTTTGGTTTTGGAAACCACTGCTCTACCAACTGAACTATTCTCCTCGAAAATTTATGATTTATAAATACTTATTGGAAATTAAATATCGTTTTTTCTTCTCTTTAATTGCTTGAGGTTTTTTGATGGTAAATTGTTATTATTTTAAAGAGACTTTATTGTATGTTTTTATGAGATTCAGTTTCAAATCAAATCAAACGAATTTATTGTATTTTTTAACGACTGATGTAGCTGAAGTTTTTATAGCCTACATACAATTGTCGTCTTATATAGCTAATCAAATAACAATGATATTTTTATGATGACATAGTTTTCTTTTTTTATCCACCGGGCTGTACAAATTCGAATATATTTATTGGAGAAACATTCTATTAACCACGCTAGCTTTTTGAACAGCGTGTCTCTTTATGTTTAATAACTTCATTTTTCCAATTAGCTGGAACTTTTTTTTAAGATTTCAAGAATATTTATTGTTTCAAAATTTAACGTTTCATTTTGAAGTTAAACTAAATGAATATCTAATTTTTTATAAATCAATATATTACTTGTGCAGTTTAATTTTCCAAGCAGCAGTTTCGTTTTTCATTTTTTTAGATTTGTTTAGAACTAACGTGTTCATCATCAAAAAACTCAGAAAGATCTTTTATTTTCTTTTTTTTATTCTTTCGACATTTGCAACACCCCCAGAAGTTATATATCAATTAGCAATGGGTATTTGTACAATTCTCATTTATGAGTTACTTATAGTTTACATGATTTTTAAAACTAAGCTTAGCATTTTTAAGTAGGTAACCAATTAAAGCTTATTAAAATGCCTACCGAAAAAAGCAAATACCCTAAAGATAATGGAAGAAAACTCTTTCACCCGATATACATTAATTGATCGTATCTGTACCTTGGTAAGGTTGCTCGTGTAACTATAAAAAAAATTACACCAAGTGCAATTTTTAAGCTAAATCATATACTACCTGGAAGAAGAACAAGAGGAAAGAGACTTGTTAGAGGTAATCATCCTCCTAGAAATAAAATAGACACAAAAGCACTCATTAAAAGCATATTCGCATATTCTCCTAAAAAAAATAAAGCGAAGGTCATTGCGGAATACTCTACATTATATCCGGAAACTAACTCCGCTTCAGCTTCTGGTAAATCAAAAGGGTGTCGATTTGTTTCGGCAAGCATTGACACGCAGAATATAATAAACATAGGTAATAAAGGGACAATAAATCAAACATTTTTTTGAGCAATTACAATAGAACTTAAGTTAAAAGAACCTGCGCAGACACATACGTTGATTAGAATAAATCCGATAGAAACTTCATAAGAAATCATTTGGGCAGCAGAACGTAATGCGCCTAAAAAAGGGTATTTTGAATTACTAGATCACCCCGCCATTATTATTCCATACACACTTAACGAAGACGTTGCTAATAAATACAAAACTCCGATATTTAAATCTGACAATACAATTTGTTCGGACAAAGGTAAAACCGCTCAACCTATTAAACTTAAAATAAACGTTAACATAGGAGCAATTAAAAATATACTAATATTAGAATTACTAGGAAATATAGTCTCTTTTACAAATAGTTTTAGTCCGTCAGCCAACGGTTGTAGTAAACCTAAAAAACCTATAACATTGGGACCTTTTCTTCTCTGTATAATACCCATAATTTTTCTTTCCGCTATAGTAAAATATGCAACAGAAATCAATAAAGGAACAACAACAGCAAGAATTTTTAGTACAGTGCAAATTATTAATATAATCATTTTTAATTTAAACAACAAAATAGATAGATTAAAGGATAAGGTAGGATTCGAACCCACGGTATTTTTCAATACAATAGTTTTCAAAACTAACGCCTTAAACCACTCGACCACTTATCCCTGAAAAGCAAAAGAAGGGATTTGAACCCTCAGCTTTAATCTTGGCAAGATTACACTCTACCAAATTGAGTTACATTTGCAGCATTAAATTGAATTTATGAAAAAAATTTAATGGACTTAAATAAAAACAAGAGTTCTTTTTGAGACTTAGTATTTGTGGTTAGTGTTATATCTAATTTTGGTATATCTTTAAAAAATTGAAATTGGTTCTCCAATTCTATAAACAATAAAGGATTTTTGAGCTGAAATGATATCGATTTTACTTCTTTGAAGTTATTTTGAATTTGACTAATTTGAGGCCGCTTGATTTTTGGAAATATCGAAGTCATTAGTTTTAAATAGAAAAGATTCATGATGCTTTTTTTTAATACTAATTTACAGCCAACGGGGTTCCCTTTCTTAATTTTTAAAAATACATTCAAATGTCTAGATTTTGTTATCTTACCTTTTTGAGATGAAAGAAATTCTAGAGCTAGCAGACCGGATATAAGATTTTTTAGTTTGGGTTTCGGATATCCGAAATTTAAAATTATCTTTTCTAGCCGTGGTACTTGTATTAGGTTTTGGTAAACAAACGTGTTGATTAAATCGTACTTTATAACTTTATAATGATACACTTCAAAAAAAGGCATTAATTTGTTTTTAAATAAATCCTGAAGATAAAGTTCCCAACTTGAGTTTCTTTTTTTTCTTCAAAATTTTGGGCAAAGGCCCTATTATACGGGATGCAATTGGTTTTCCTTGCTTATTTATTAAACTTACGGCATTAGATTGAAAAAAGATTAAACTACCATCTTTTTTCACTGTTTTCGTTTTAGTTCTAATAATAATGGCTTTATGAACTTCACCTTTGCGCACCTTCGATGTTAATCTAGCTTTATTACGTAATTTTTGAATAGATACAATGATGGTATCACCAAGGATAGCAAAACGTCTTTTAAAACCATTTAAAACCTTAATGCATTTTACAGTTTTGGCGCCTGAATTGTCCGTTACTTTCAGAATTGTTTGTTGTTGAATCATTTTTTTGCGTTTATAGCTCAATTGGATAGAGCGTTGGATTTCGGTCCCAAAGGTTATAGGTTCAAGTCCTATTAAACGTATATTTATCCATAATTACTATTTAAAATCATCTATAATAAAAGTATTTTTTTTTCAAAAAAGCGTATTCATATAAACTTTTTCTTTTACTAATGTTTATACCTGATTTGTTAGTTACGGTTACTAATTCATTAACAAGTTTTTGATACATTTTTGTTTCTTTTTTGCTTCTTGTTTTAGCCAAAAAAAACTTTAACGCCAATGAAATTCGATTTTTATTGTCTACAATATACGGAAATTCTTTTAGTTGTGAGCGTTTTCTTTTTTGCTTTAATTGTTTTACTTTTAGTAAAGGTGTTATATTTATAAGTGCTCGATTTATTGCTTTTTTATGGTTTTTAACAAATGATTTATAAAAAAGCTTAAGGCTTTTTAATCAAATTTTTTCAGAAACCGCACTTTTACCATCAATTAACATTTGACGAATTATTTTTTTATCCATTGCTTATTTCTTATTTTTTTTAGTACCATATTTGGAACGAGATGTTTTTCTTGCTTTTAATCCGCTAAAATCGAGCTTACCTCGAACTAAATGATATTTTATACCAGGCAAATCTTTTACACGACCGCCTCTTATTATAACTGTTGAGTACTCTTGTAATTTGTGACCTTCACCTGGAATATAAGCCATTACTTTTTTATTGTTAGTCAATCGTAATTTAGCTAATTTTCTTAGTGCTGAATTAGGTTTTTTTGGAGTGCGTAAAAAGATTTTAGTGCATACTCCCTTTTTTTGAGGGCAGTTATCCAATGCAGGTACTTTGTTTCGCATTCGTTTTTTTTTTCGTTTACTACGGCATAATTGGTTTATAGTCGTCATTTGTTTTAAAAAATTTACCAAAAAAGGGACTTGAACCCTTACTCTTTTTAAGAAAGAACTAGAACCTAAACCTAGTATGTCTACCAATTTCATCATTCTGGCTATTACAACAGTATGCTACTCGTTATCGGACTTGAACCGATACTTTTTATAAAAAAATCAGATTTTAAGTCTGACGTGTCTACCAATTTCACCAAACGAGCTTCTTTGAGTATTCCACAATTTGATATTTTAACACTAGGTGCCCAAGTATTCGGACTTTTAATCACTTTATCTTTTTTTTATTATTTTAGTATCCACATAGTTATTCCCAATTTTATAGAAGTAAAAAAATTTAGGACTAAAAAAATCATGAAAAACACAAGCTCTATATCATCAATGAATTTAGATATAATCAACAATAAAAAGTTAATTGTAAACAGTTATAAACTATTTATGCAATAACTTGAAAAGGGAGTATAACTCAACTGGTAGAGTGTATGCTTTGCACGCATAAAGTTATCGGTTCGATTCCGATTACTTCCAAATTAAGATCAAAATATGTCACTTCAATTTTTTTGAAAACTCTCTTCAGGTTGGATTTGAACCAACGACCTAGTAGTTAACAGCCACTCGCTCTACCACTGAGCTACTGAAGACAGAAGTCACTATATTTTCAATAAAAGCGATATGGGAAAAAATAGATAAATATTAACCGGTTTTGATAGTTAAAAAATGTTATAATTATCAAACATCTATGTTAGCAATGTTTTTTATTTTTTATAAAACTGAAGAAACGAATTAAAATCCACTCAAAAGGGATAATAGCCTAAACAGTTGGTATACTTAATATCCTCTACCACTAAGATTTGAAATGTTCTGTAATTTATGTGGAAGTGTTTTGGAGGCAAAGCTCAAATCTTTGTTTTGAAAACATTTAAACCTATAAACTTAGTAATATCTTTATCAAATGTTATTAAATCTCCTTTTTTTAATAGATAAGAATTGTGTTGAACAATTTTATTGTTAACATAGACTTTTTTATGCGAAATGAATTGTCTTGCATTTTTGAAACTATAAGAAAAGTATGTTCGGTACAACGCAGTATCTAGTCTAGTTTCTAATTTTTCAATAAGCAGAACGGTAGGATGTGTGTTTCTTTTTTTGAATTCATCCAGCGTGGATTTAACTACCCTCTTCAAATAACTTTTTCGCAAAGTGCCGTAATAAAAGTTTAATCTTTGTTTGTTTTGTAAATTATACTTAAATTTTTTGTTGAAAAAATTTTTAAAATTAGATAAAAATTGTGAAGTAGGGTCATAAAATTTCTGTTTTTTTAATTTCAAAATTAAACGTTGAAAATTATGTCATTTCTTTTTTTTGAAATTCATAAGTTTATTATTATTTTGAATATTTTTTCTTAATGGTAACAGTTTTTTATATAATAGCTTAGTACGCTGTTTTTTTATAAAATACATAAATATTTAAGTTTCATGTAAGAAATTTGTGGGCAAAACGGGTTTATAATTCTAAAATTGATGTTGTCTTAACTTTTTTCTTTTTTTCAATGGGGTTTTTTTTAGCAGGGAATAGAATAAGAAAAAGAATGTTAATTTTATATTTCTTTCAATAAAGTCAAAGTTACCTAATGTATGATATGCGATTTTTGAACCGCTTAACGAATTTCAATTAAAAGATAAAATAGGGATCCCAGCTTTGTAAAACTCGTTAATTGTATTAGTTTCAACTTTTTGATTAAACATAACAACTAAATGAGGTTTCGCTTTGATTGTTAATAAAAGTTTAAGACTTTTTGAAAAATTTTGTGATTGAATTAATTGTAGATAAGTTAATATCGAGAAACGGTTTCTTAAAACTCCATTAATTCATGATTTCTCTGAAATAAAATTATGATTCGTAAAGTGTAAAAGTTTCATCTGTTTCATTTTAGAAATTACAGGAAAACCTATAAATAAAATTTTAAAATGACACACGTGATATTCGAAAATTATTTTTAACACTTGTTTTAAATAAGCCTCTATTTGTTCTAACACGTTATTAGAAAAATTTGCAACTGTAAAATGAGGCTGGTTAGAATATATTTGCAATTTTAATAAATTATATTTGAATAATTTATAATTCCTATTATTAATTCTATCGGTTTTCATTTTTAAGCTTTTTTACCTTCTTTGAGACGAATTTTTTCTGTCGCGTATACTATACCTTTACCTTTATACGGTTCTGGAATTTTAAAAGATCTAATTAATGCTGCAACTTGAGTGACGAATAAATAAGAATTTCCGACTATGAAAAGTTTATTAGCTTTTAAACAAAAAATTTCCAAATTTTTTGGAAATTTGAAATAAACATGATGGCTATATCCCAGTTTAAAATGCAATAGAGTTAGTTGAGATACTTTCAACCTAGATACACGAAACCCTACACCAACAATGTTTAGTTTTTTACAAAAAAGAGCGGAAATGTCTAACAACATTTGTTTTAATAAGTTAACTTGAGTGCCTTGCACAGCCTTTAACTTTTTTTTTTCATTATTAGATATATTCAGGAAAGGCTCTCGAGTTATTTTGATTATTCTATTTTTTTTTTCAACAATTATTTTAGTTTTTAGTATTAATGTTTTTTGTGCCAAAGAATTTGTAAATATAATTATATGTTTACTGTCACAGTAATACATATTTACGTTTCTTGGAATTTTGATTATATATCTTTTTGAAATTGAATTCACCTTTATCGAATTATAAACAGAGGTTTCCCTCCTATTTGATTTTTTTTACATTCATGAACTGTTTTTAAGCCTTTCGATGTAGTTAATACAATAAAACTTTTTTTCGAATCAAGTTTTCATAATTGTGAGACTGAATAATATATTTGACGACTAGGTTTAAAAACAAACTTTATCGAATTTATTACCGGATTTCCGTTTTTGTATTTCAAAAAAATCTTTAACAAATTTGAATTTGAGTTGGAAACCTTATAGCCTAAGATAAAACCTTCATCTCAAAGGATATTTAAAAAAGCGATGGTTACTGTCGTTTTCGGTTGATAAATAAAATTTCGTCTAGAGATCTGGCTGTTTCTCAGATTAGCTGGTATATTTCATAAAGTGTTTTTCATAACAAAGTTTTACTGTGTTTAGAGACAGGCTTGAACTGCCGACACAAGGATTTTCAGTCCTTTGCTCTACCGACTGAGCTATCTAAACTTATAAAGAATTTTTTAATAAGATTTCACCTCGAATGTCTAAAAGGCTTAAAGATGTTCGTACCGTAGTGCTTAATACGTCTGGATATCTCAAATGGCCTACTCTTGGTTTAAAAAATCTCAGCTCACTAAACTTATCGCAGTTTATTTTTGACAATAAAATAGGATTAAGTAATTTATTCTGAATGCGTAATTGGGTTTTTATTTGGATGTCTGGAAACAAAGCCGTTTTAACTATTTTCCAAACTGCCAAAAATTTAGTAATTTGAGACACACGAATTTTTAATTTTTTACTATGTTTACTATACTCGAACTGTTCCTGAGACTTTTTATTAACATGCGGTGATTTTAATGTGGAAAAAAAAGAAAATTTTTTCTTTCGTTGGGATTGTATACTATGAAACTTCATCTTAATTACTTTATTTCTTTTAAGTTTGTAAAAAAATTTTAAAAAATTTGTTAATGAATTTAAATTTTTTGAGTAAATAAATATAATAATAAACATAAATTTTATGATTTTTAGATATGAAAATACTCGTTTTAGAAGAAATAAAACAAGATGAATTTAGTTTTTTTGCCATTTCATAAAACGCAAACTACAACTAAAAACGTTTAACGGAATTTAGATGCTGTTTTAGCATTAGTATGTGTACGCTGCCCTCTTATAGGCAATCCACGTAATCTTCGAATTCCTCTGTATGCTTTAATTTGGACTAATTTTTTTGCCAGCATAATCTTTTCTTTTTTTAGATTACTATTTATCAATAAATTTAAATTTTCTATCAATTTGACTAACTTTATAACCTGGTCCGGTGTTAACTTCGACAATTTACAATTGTATGATAGACCTAACTTTTTACAGATCAAAAAAGATTGAAATCGACCAATTCCAAAGATATTGGTTAAAGAAAAATAAACGGATTTATTTTCTAACAAATTTGTTTCTAAAATATATATCATTTATAGCTTATTGATGTGTATAATTTCTACTAACGTATTAACACTCATATGCATTGAGTTTAAAAAAATCTCTGGGTACAACCCAATAGCAATTGTTCCTAAAATTAGTGGCAAAAATATAAACATTTCCCGTTGATTAAGGTCAATATAATTTTTTAAATATTGAATATTTAGATTACCGTAAGAAATTCTATTAAATAACCATAACGAGTAACAACCACCAATAATCATGCTAGTAGCACTAATAAAAGTAGCAGTAGAATTCGTTTTAAAAGACCCGGCTAAGATTAAAAACTCACCTACAAAACTCCCCGTACCAGGTAGTCCGATATTTGACATTGTAAAGAATAAGAATACAAAAGTATACAAAGGCATAGTATGCACTAAACCTCCATAATACTTAACCATCCGAGTATGATGCCTTTCATATACTATTCCGATAATAAGAAATAAAGCACTTGCAACAAAACCATGACTTAAACTTTGTAGTATTGCTCCTTCTAAGCCAATTGTATTAAAACTGAAAAGACCAACCATAACTAGATTCATATGTGCTACTGAGGTATATGCTATGATTCTTTTAAAATCTGTTTGACGGATCGCAGTGAACGAAGTATAGACAATACCGACAATAGCTAGTAAATATACGATCGGTGTAAAATAAAAAGACGCTTCTGGAAATAATGGAAACGAAAATCTAATGAAGCCGTAGGTTCCTAACTTTAATAATACTCCGGCTAGAATAACTGAACCTGCAGTAGGAGCTTCAACGTGAGCCTCAGGCAATCATAAATGAACTGGAACCATAGGAACTTTAGTAGCAAAAGAGCCAAAAAAGGAAAGCCACAAAAATTTTTGCTCTGTCTTAGAAAAAATGAACGTTAAGAGAACTTCATAATTAGTAGTTCCTACTTGATAAAATATATATAAAATAGACAATAACATTAATACAGAACCCAATAATGTATATAAAAAGAAAAAATAAGCAGCTCTAATTTTTCGTTCTCTTGACCCTCAAATACCGACAATCAAGTACATCGGAATTAGGACACTTTCAAAAAAGATATAAAATAATAACAAGTCCAGTGTAGAAAAGACTCCTACTAGGAAAAATTCCATGACTAAAAAAGCAATTAAAAATTCTTTTATATTCGTATTAACACTAGTTCAACTTATTAATATACATAAAAAAATCAATAAAGTCGTCAAAAGTATAAAAAAAAGTGAAATTCCATCTACACCTAAACTGAAATTTAGGTTTAAAAAAGGAATTCATAACGATTTACTTACAAATTGGAAAGAACCTACAGACTTATTAAAAAAAACTCATAAAAATAAGGAAACAGAATATAAAAAACAAGAGACGTTTAAAGCTATTGATTTTAATAATAAATGATTTGAAGCAGGCACAAACAACATCAGAAAAACGCCAATTAAGGGCAATACTAGCATAAAAACAAGTAAACTTGTCATGTTTAAAAAAAAAAAGTCTAACATTAACATTTTATAGGACTTGAACCTATGTCCGTCAGCTTAGAAGGCTGTTGCTCTATCCAACTGAGCTAAAAATGCTGAAAAAAAAAAGGCTAAAATCGGACTCGAACCGATATTGAAAGATTTGCAATCTAATACATTAACCAAATTATGTTATATAGCCTTAATGCAATATTACAAAAACTAACTGCAATAGACTTTTTTACTCTTGAGGGTTTCTAATTTCAATATTTTAAAAATCACAAATAAATATATTAATTAGTAGCGTTACGATGTCTCGCCAATAACAAAACATCTAGACGTGCACCCAGTGTGTAAGGTAGTAGCATTTTTAATGTATACAATTGTATCGAACAACTTTAGATACAAACCTGATTAATCATGCTTTTTCATCATCTTTTAGTGAAATAATATAAGTCTAGTTTTCTCAATTAAATATAATGTTATAATATGTTTAAATCACAGATTAAAAAGCCAATACATAATCCAAAAACAAATAAAATTAACTTGTTTAAAAACGATTCTTAGTCTAATGACTAAATAATAATTAGATTTAATTTAACTCTAATTTCGTCATTATATAATGATGGAATTGTATTGTTGGTAGTGATACTATAACGATAGGCATGAAACCATGATTTACACCACAAATTTCGCTGCACTGACCAAAAAAAATACCAATACGTTTGATAAATAAATTTACCTGATTCAATCTGCCTGGACACGCATCAACTTTTAAACCAAATGATGGAACTGTTCAACTATGTAATACATCAGCGGCACTAACTAACAGCCGTAAATGCGTATTTGTCGGCAAAATAACTCTTTTGTTAGTTTCTAATAATCTAAAATATCCTTGCTTAGTCGTCGGCAGTCCATCTAAAGCCATCATGTAGCAAACATATTTTAAACTTTGTTCTTGTTTTTGACACGAGTTAAATTCAGAGATATCATAACTTCAAAATCATTGGTGTCCTAAAATCTTTAAAGTTAACTCGGGTTCTGAAATCTCGTCCATAGCATACAATAAGGTGAAAGAAGGTGTAGATAAAATTAAAAGTATTAAAGCTGGTACGGAAGTTCAAACGATTTCTAGTTCTTTTGAGTGAACAAACTTGGAGCTAAATTTATTATTATACTCTATAAAATAATGTATAGTATAAAATAATAATCAACCAACAAATAGAACAATTACTGTTAACAAAAACAATAAATGTTTGTTGAAAATTAAAATACCTTCCATAGTAATACTTGCAGGGTCAGATAAATAAGTTTGCCAAAGAGCTGGAGTGTCGCAGTGTGTTATAAAAACCATTTTTTTATTTGTTTAGTGCAGACTCTATTACTTATGTTCTACCGTATTTAAATTTTTACCAAATGAAAAAGCGTCGAATACAACATAGAAAAAAAACAGTGAAGATATCGCAGAAATATACGAACCTCATGAAGCAATTTTATTAAATATGAAATAAGCATCAGGGTAATCTGGAATTCTTCGTGGCATACCCGCAACACCTAAAAAATGCATAGGGAAAAAAGTTAAATTTACTCCAACGAAGAAACTTCAAAAATGAATTTTTCCTAATATTTCTGAATAACGAACACCGGTGATTTTTTCAAATCAAAAGTAAAGTCCCCCAAGCATCGAAAAAACTGCTCCCATTGAAAGCACATAATGAAAGTGCGCAACTACATAATAGGTGTCATGTAAAGCTATATCAATACCGGAGTTGGCAAGAACAACTCCTGTCACACCCCCCACGGTAAATAGAAAAATAAAACCAACAGCAAATAGACCTGGTGTTCTTAAATCTATAGATCCTCCCCATAAAGTTGCAAGTCAACTAAATATTTTGATTCCGGTAGGAACAGCAATAATCATTGTAGCGGCTGTAAAATAAGCTCTGGTATCTATGTCTAAACCTACTGTAAACATATGATGTGCTCATACAATAAAACCTAAAACTCCAATAGAAAACATCGCGTAGACCATCCCAAGGTAACCAAAAATAGGTTTTTTTGCGGTACTAACAACTATATGACTAATAATTCCAAATCCAGGCAAAATCAAAATATAAACTTCTGGGTGCCCAAAAAATCAAAAAAGGTGTTGAAATAAAACAGGGTCTCCGCCGCCTGCTGGGTCAAAAAAGGTAGTATTAAAATTTCGATCTGTCAACAACATTGTTATTGCGCCTGCTAAAACAGGTAAAGACAACAGTAATAAAAATGCTGTAATTAAAACAGACCATACAAATAATGGAAGGTTATGGAAAGATAGACTTTTTACTCGCATATTAAAAATTGTACAAATAAAATTAATAGCACCTAAGATAGACGATGCACCTGATAAATGCAAACTAAATATAGCTAGATCCACAGAACCACCTGAATGAGCTGTCGCACTCGATAACGGTGGATAAATAGTTCATCCGGTACCTACCCCAGCCTCTGTCAACATAGACGCGAATAGTAGTAATAATGATGGTGGTAATAATCAAAAACTAATATTATTCATTCTCGGAAAAGCCATATCTGGTGCACCAATCATTAAAGGCACAAATCAGTTACCAAAACCACCAATTAGTGTCGGCATTACCATGAAAAAAATCATTAATATGGCATGGCCTGTTACAATAACGTTGTACAAATGATGGTTCGACTCTAAAAAAGAGCTGCTCGGTTGGGCTAAAGTTATTCGAATATATAAAGATAAAGCAGTTCCGGCAACACCTGAAATTGCTCCAAATATTAAATATAAAGTTCCGATGTCTTTGTGGTTTGTCGAAAAAAGTCAACGAGTTACAAATTTATAAATAGGATTTAATTCTGATTTATGAGTTATCATGTTTATACGTTTTATTTTTTTATTAAAATACTTTTTAACAGGTATACCCAAACTTTGCGGGTTCGGGTGTTATGTGCTTACACGTACAGAGTAAGACTTAAATAAGTCATACGCACTCTACTTTACTTTGGTCTTGATTTGTGTAGTACGATAACATTTTTTGTTAGTAATGTATAGTCCTTTATTATACAGCGGATCTGCGCGTAAAGAAACTCAATACAAAGAGCAAGATAAATATCTTAAAGTCTAAATAGTTACCCGACAGAACTCATAACTGTCGTATTCCTAATAATATTGTAAGACTAGTGAGAATCACAAAAGTATAATGATATAAATATCCTGTTTGTAACCTAGAAATATAGGAAGCTTTTTTTGCTATTAAAGATGACAGCCCCATTGGCCCAAGAACTTCAATAATCCCTCGATCAATAATTTTGTACGTGATCGTATAACTAATCGTAAAAAAAAACTGACTAATATATTCATTATAAATTTTATCAAAAAATCATTTTTTATTAAAAAAACTATACATTTTTTTGCCAAATATAGACATTTTTAGTTGAACTAATAAATTACTACCGAATAAATAAAGTAAAAACGAAGACGAAACTCCTACTAAACTTAGAATTACAGGTAATATCTTATAAATGTGAACGATAAATTCTGAATCCACACGGTTCATATTTTTAGCACTTGTAAATATGGCATTTCCCCAAAAATCACTCCCAAAACCAATAATCATATCTTTAGCATAAAATCCTATTAGCACGCTGGGAATAACTAGAAGAAATAGAGAAATAGATATTTGATACGAAGAATCATAAGCCGAACAAATTACCGTTTTATAACCATTTGGTGGTGACAAAAATGTTAAGTAAATCAATCGTGTGGAATAAAAAGCAGTAAGAAAAGCTCCTAAACTACCTAAAATATAGCTGAAATGACCTTCTAAGGTATATTTTCCATAAGCAACTTCAAGTATAACATCCTTTGAATAAAACCCCGTTAAAAAGGGGAAACCAATTAGAGCTAGAGAACCAATAACCATCATAGAATACGTAAATGGTACCAGTTTTTTCAACCCTCCCATTTTACGCATATCTTGCTCATCAGCTACAGCATGAATGATAGAACCGGCACCTAAGAAAAGCAATGCTTTAAAAAAAGCATGATTGATTAAATGAAAAACGCCAACAGAATAGTTAGATAATCCACAAGCAAACACCATATAACCTAGCTGGCTACAAGTAGAATATGCAATTACTCGTTTTAAGTCATTTTGCAGTAACCCAACAGTGGCTGCAAAAAATGCAGTACAAGCACCTACAATTGTGACTATACTAAGCATACTGCATGTATATTCAAATAAAGGAGAGGTACGCGCGATCAAAAATACTCCAGCAGTTACCATCGTTGCAGCGTGAATCAAAGCCGAAACAGGTGTGGGGCCTTCCATAGCGTCAGGTAACCATGTATGCAAACCTAACTGTGCAGATTTTCCTATTGCACCTACAAATAAAAAAAAACATATGATAGAAATTAAGTCAAAATCAAAACTTAGAAAATTGTAGACCTTACCACTAAAAATTGGGGTTATTGCAAAAACTGTGGCGTAGTCTACGGCTTTATATTCTACAAAAACAATTAAGATTCCAATAACCAATCCAAAATCCCCAATTCGATTTAGAATCATTGCCTTTATTGCTGCTTTATTTGCTTGTATTCGAGTAAATCAAAAGTTAATTAATAAATAAGAGCAAAGACCTACTCCTTCTCACCCAACAAACATTTGTACAAAATTATCCGCGGTAACCAAAATCAACATAAAAAATGTAAAAAGTGATAAATAAGACATAAATCGAGGAAGATGTGGGTCATATGCCATGTATTCTGTAGAATATAAATGAACTATTGAAGAAACAAACGTAACGACACAGCACATGACAACTGTCAGCGAATCGAAAAGAAAACCTCAGTCCACATTTAACACTTCAGAATTAATTCAAGGTGCAAGTTTTAAATAAACACAACAATTTAACAATGATACTTCATAAAAAGCAAAAAGAGATATAAAAAAAGCAAGTACTAAGCAACTTACAGTAATATAAGATGCTCCGAAAGGACCAAGTTTGCGGCCGAATAACCCAGCACAAAAAGACCCAATTAATGGTAAAAAAATCAATAATAAGTACATAAAAATTTTTTAGTAATCAACTTAAAAATTTAAAAATAAACTGAGTTATCAAAATGAACATACTTCTTAATTCTATGATATGCAAGGGATAAATTAACAAATTAAAGTGATGTTAGTACTAAATAATATAATTTATACAGCGAGAAGAAAAGGTAACGCCCCTAACATTTTAGACACGTAAAGAGCAAGAGAGATCATATCTGCAAATACATCAGTAACTACATGGCTAGATGAAATTATATCGAACTGTTCCAGAAAAGCCAAAGTCTAGGTAATAATAGATTTGAACTATTAACTTTTTCGTTGTAAGCGAAACACTCTACCGATTGAGTTAATTACCTAAATTTTCAGAGTGTTTTAACTTATCTTTTTAAACGATTGTCATCGATAGTAATATCACTATTTTGTGTGATATTAAATATACTAATGTTGGATTTAGAAATAAGAAAAGTAAAAAATAAAATAAACAAACTATTAATATCGAAAGATTTGACTTAATAGGGTGATAAAGTTTTCCCGTAATCGAGCTTTCGAAATACATAATTTTTACTATTCGAATATAATAAAAAGTAGAAATTACACTGCACAAAATACTAATTATTGCGACAAAATACATAGATGCTTCAATTGATGCTAAAAAGATCCCTATCTTAACTAAAAATCCGATCATTGGTGGTATTCCTGCGATAGATAATAAAACAGTACTAAAAAATAAAGCTAAGACACTATTAGCTTTACCTAAAGAATTTAAATCGGCTAAATCTTTATTTTGTTTTTTAGTGTAATTATATTTCAACGGGAGTACTAAAAAAATGGACCAAATACACAATCCTGCAATCATATATAAAAAAAGGTAACAAAACACCGCTTGCATTCCTTCAAAAGTCCCAGCACTAAAAGCAATTAAAGTATAACCCATGTGACTTACAGAACTGTAAGCTAAAAGACTTTTCAATCTTTTTTGTTCTATCCCGCCAAAAGATCCAACGATTACAGACAAAATAGCTAAAATAACAATATAATAACGTCATTTAGTCACATGTTCAAAAAGACTTGAATAGAAAATTCGGATCAGTAAAACGAAGATTGCTAACTTAGGTACTACCGCAAAAAAAAAGGTCGAACTAGTTGGGGATTCTTCATATACATCAAGTGACCATATATGAAAAGGAGCAACGGCTAGTTTAAATAAAAGACTGACAAAAATAAAAACTAACGCAAATTGAATCAAACTTCCGTCTAACAAAATACGTTGAGTAAATATAGAGTTTGCATGGGTACACATGTTACTTTGCTCAGTGTATATACCAGAAAATAAATTCTTCAGATCTTCAAAATTGATAGTCCCACTAACGCCGTATAAAATAGATGATCCAAATAAGAATAGGCTAGATGAGAAAGCTCCTAAAACGAAATACTTCAAGCCCGCATCTACGGAAAACGCGGAATCCTTTTTCATAGCTGCCATTACATAGAAAGATAAACTTTGTAGTTCGATGGATAGATACGCTGTAATTAAATCATTTGAAGAACAGATAAAAAAAATACCTAACAAAGCAAATAGAATTAAAATACTATATTCAAAGTAATTAATTCTTTGTGTAGTTATGTAACGTTGAATCATCAAAAAACAAAAAATTGACATGAAGGCTATCCAAATTTTAGAGGAAAAACTTAAAAAATCAACGACAATGCCATTATTAAAAATTTGAAAATCACTGCACTCAACAGCGTTATTCAATAATAAAAAACAAAACATACTAATAATTAAAACACTTAAATACAGAACAGAATTCTGAATTAATAAATATTTAGTATTAACTGATATAAGAGTACCATGAATGATTAAATAAATTATAGAGATACCTAAAAAAATTTCCGGTAGTAGCAGTATTTCTTTGAATATTAACATTTATATATTAATCGAAAATGAATTTTTACTAATTTAATTCTTTTCGAACGGTCAAGATACAAAATTATCTTTTTCCTCAAAAGAAAAAAAATAGTACTTGAGACAAAAATATCACACCTAAAAAACTCTTATTTAGTACGCACGGTGAACTTTCAAACATAAGCTCAAAATCAAGCGCGTGAATTTATCGAAGAACAACGCTACGACGATGCGTTATCAGATCATTCTCTTAACAATCTAGTTTAGTGAATAAATAGAACAGATTCGTAAGTACGAGAGAGTTGCTTAAATGTGACTTGAGTTTTAGCCGTTTCAATAGACCTAACCAAAACTAAAGTTACTGGCCCAATTGTTGCCAATAATAAAATATTTCCTGCTAATAAAAACTGAATGACATAATCGGTATACAATAAATGGCCGATAGATATAATTTCTGTAAAATAATCTAACTTATGAAACCAGTCTGCGTAATCGTTTGCTAAAAAATTGACGTTATAAGGATTAATCGATTCGAAAATACTCGGAACTACTATTAAAATTTCACTTAGGAAAACAATGCCTAAAAAACTCCCAAAAGGAAAATATTTTAAAGAATCTTTTGCTAAATAAATTGTTTTTATATCTAGCATCATCACTACAAACAAAAATAAAACAGCAATAGCACCTACATATACTAAAATAAAAATCAGTGAAATATATTCACACTCTATTAAAAATAGGATGCTGGATGAGGAAACAAAACTTAAAACTAGAAATAAAACAGAATAAATTGAATTCTGACTGAGAATAATCATTAAAGAACTTAAAAGTAATACAGAAGAGAAAAAATAAAAAAGTGAATTAATTAGCATACAATTTAAATTTAAACAATGAAAAAGAGATTCGAACTCTACAGATTAAAATTATGAATTCTAATGTTCTCCCGCTGAGATTTTCATTTGTTCCAGCTACACGTTCCCGTACAGCTACCTTGTTACGACTTCATCCAAATTGCTAATTTTTCAATGAACTAACGTTTTTCTATTTTAAAAAGAATAGAAAAAAAGTTAATTTTTAAGTAATATTAGCTTTCTGCATGTGACGGGCGGTGTGTACAAAGCCAAGGTACGTATTCACCGCAACGTTCTGATTTGCGATTACTTGTGATTCCACCTTCATGTAAACGAGTTGCAGTTTACAATCCGAACTAAGAAAAATTTTAAAGATTAACTAAAAATTTTTTTGTTACTTTTTGTCATTTTCATTGTAGCACGTGTGTAGCCCAACCCATGAGGGCCACAGTGACTTGACTTAATTCTTACCTTCCTTTGAATCTTTATTTTTGGCTTCACGGTCTTTTTAAAGCAGAATTTTAAAAGTCACCTTGTTTTTTATCAAAAACGAGTAGTAAAACTCATTAAAGAATCGGCTGAGTTTTAAAATAAAAAGTAAAATCTTAAAAATAAGAGTTGCGCTCGTTAAAAGGAATGAACCAAACATCTCACGACACGAGCTGACGACAGTCGTGCAACACCTGTATAGAAAATTAATTAATTTTTTGATTAACAGTAAAAAAAGAATCTCAATTCGATTTTTTTTCAATATGTCAAGGGTTGGTAAGGTTTTGCGCGGATTATCGCATTAAACCACATGCTCCACCACTCGTTGTAGGCTCCCGTCAATTCCTTTGAGTTCCAATCTTGCGATCATACTCCTCAGGCGGAATGCTTATAGCGTTAGCTTAAAAATCTAAAATTTTTCTTAAATTACAGCACTCAGAATTTACAGTGTAGACTACCAAGGTATCTAATCTTGTTCGCTCCCTACACTTTCGTCCCTCAATGTCAGTTTGTACTAAAAAGCCGCTTTCGCTAATGATATTCCTTCGTGTATTTTAGGAATTTACTCCTTAACACGAAATTCTGCTTTTCTGTATTTAACTCAAGTAAAACAGTATTTTATCTTTTTTTAAAGTTAAGCTTTAAATTTTAAGATATAACTTATATTACAATCTACGGACTCTATACGCCCAGTAATTACGGATAACGCTTGCCCCTCCCGTATTACCGCGGCTGCTGGCACGAGATTAGCCGGGACTAAAACTTCTTTAATTAACGTCATTATCATTTTTAACGAAAGAACTTTACAACCAAAAATTAGCCGTCAATCATTCACATAATATTGCTGGATCAAACTTCCGTTCATTGTCCAATATTCCTCACTGCTGGCCAAAAATAGCCTGGACCTTGTCTCAGTTCCAGTGTGGTTGTACGTCCTCTAAGACCAACTAAAGATCAAAGGCTTGGTAAACTATTATTTCTACCAACAACCTAATCTTACACAAACTCATCTTTTAACGCTTTATAAATAATGAAAATCATAGTATATAAAGCTTTTTAATATAATTTATTATTCAATATTACTATAAGATACATAGTAAATTTGCCCTACAAAAATCAAAAATTTTAATAGGTATAGTTTATTTTGAATTAAAAGGTAGATTTTTATCTTACACTTTGTCGTCTAATACCTAATATTAGCTTCGTCATTACATCAGAGTGTAAACAATTGCATTTGATAAAGTGAATTATCAAATACAAAAAAATAAAAAATTGCGTATTCCTCACCCGTTCGCTACGATAAAATTTCGTACAACTCGCATGTGTAAAGCATATTATTAGCGTTCACCCTGAGCCAGGATCAAACTCATTTCGAATTGTTTAAAATTGTTTATAAAATTTTAAACTTATTTGTCTTTAAATCTTAAATTATTCTAGAAAAAAATTATTAAATCTTAAACAATTTAAATTTTAGTGTTTATTAGCTAAAAATTTTACAACTCTTACACATTAAACCTATCACGTAATAATCTTTTACGACTTTTTAAAAATTTTTTTCAAGGCTAGTTTCTTGTTTAAATGCTTTCAACAATTATCTATTATAAATATAGCTACTCGACGATGCTATTTTAATAACAATCGATTCACCAGAGATTTACTTTTCCCGGTCCTCTCGTACTAGGGTTTACTCCTTTCAATTTTTAACACCCACGGTAGATAGGGACCAAACTGTTTTACAACGTTCTAAACTCAGATCATGTACCGCCTTTCTTGGCGAACAGCCAAACCCTTGGAACCACTTACAGCTCCAGGATGCGATAATCCAACATCGAGGTGCCAAACCACTCCATCGATAGGGTCTCTAAAGAATGATTAGCCTGTTATCCCTGGCGTACCTTTTATCCGTTGAGCGATGACCTTTTCCACTCAGAGTCATCGGATCACTATAACCGATTTTCATCCCTGTTCGATCTGTCAATCTTTCAGTCAAGCAAACTTATACTATTGTGCTCTTCAATTGGTTTTTTCAATTTGAGCTTGCCTTCGTACGCCTCCGTTACTTTTTAGGAGGCGACCGCCCCAGTCAAACTACCCATTATAAACTGTTTTAAAATTATGAGTAACAAAAGTTTTTAAGAGTGGTATTTCATTTATGTTTAGGCAAATATCTTGCGTTACGGCCTGATAAAACTTACCACATATTCTACACAAAAAAAGTTTTATTACAATTTATAACTATAGTAAAGGTGCACAGGGTCTTTCCGTCTAGCCGCAGGTAGTCTGCATCTTCACAGACATTTCAATTTCACTGAGATTGCATTGGAGACAGTAGGACAGTCGTTACGCCATTCATGCGGGACACCAATTAAATGCCAAGGAATTTCGCTACCTTTGGACCGTCAGAGTTACAGCCGCCGTTTACTGGGGGTTAAAGTCAAAGCCAAAACTTTTTCTATTAAGCTTGCAGCACCGGGCAGGCGTCAGTCTCTATACTTCTTTTTTCAAATTTGCAGAGACCTGTGTTTTTATTAAACAGTCGCTGTCCTCGATTTTGTGACAGCTTTTTCAGACCTAAACCTAAAAAAGCTACTCCTTATCCCTAAGTTACGGAGTCATTTTGCCGAGTTCCTTCAATACAATTAACTCAAGCACCTTAATTTACTAAATATGTTCACCTGTGTCGGTTTAGAGTACGGTATTATTCTACGCTATTTCCTGAAAATACTAAGAAACTTTTAATAATCATTAAAAATTAAGTTCGTATTTTGTCACTGTAGAATATAATAAAAAATTATTACCCATCGATTAGGACTTTCGTTGTTATCTTAGGGACCGATTAACTTTAAGGAGGATTAGCCTTTCCTTATAAACCTTGAACTTAAGGTGACGCAGTTTGTTATCACTTAACCGTTTTTCGCTACTCATATCAATATTTTCATTTTTGATTTTTTCAATTTATATAACTATAAATCTTCTCGAAAATACAAAACGTTCTGCTACCATTTAAACCAGACTAATTTATAAATTAGTCTGGTTTAAATTTATTGTTTCGGCAAGTAATTTTAGTCCCTATACATTTTCGATGCTAAAAAGCTAAACTAATGAGTTGTTACGCTTTCTTGAAAAGATGGCTGCTTCCAAGCCTACCTATAAGCTATTAACATTTTTTTACTCTCTTTTTCACTTAATTACTTTTGAGGGCCTTAACAAATAATTTGGGCTGTTTCCCTTTTGACTATGAATCTTAGCACTCATAGTCTGTCTATTTAAAATCTTTTTAATTTTATATTTGGAGTTTCATTAAATGCAGTAAAACTTTACGTCCCCTTTATTTATCGAGTGCTCTACCTTAAAATAAAGAATTTTAAACGCTCTACTTAAATAGATTTCGCAGAAAACCAGCTATCTCTAAGTTTGATTGGCCTTTCACCCCTAACCACAAGTCATCTCAGTATTTTTCGACATACACGAGTTCGGCCCTTCAATAAGCGTTACCGCTTTAAATTCAGCCTGCTCATGGTTAGATCACTTAGTTTCGGGTCTTATATCAAAGACTAATTATTTAAGCGCAATTTAAAACTTAGTTTTTTTTAGCCTACACATTTAACTGTTTAAGCTTGCCATTGATATAAACTCATTGATTCATTATGCAAAAGGAACGCTGTCACTTTTAAAATAAGTTACAACGGATTATAAACATTAAATTTCAAGTTCTTTTCAGATCTTTTTCACCTTTCCCTTACGGTACTTTTTCGCTATCAATCATTAATATTTTATAGACTTTGAGGGTGGTCCCCCAATATTTAAATAACACATGACATGTGTCATTTTACTTTATAACTTAAGAGTTTAAAATATGTTTTACAGGACTACATGTTTTTGAGTTTATGCTACCTTCTTTGGTTTATTGGTACTTAAACATATTGTCAATAACTTTTTAGTATAATCTATGCCGCTTTTGCTCGCCACTAATCACGGTCTCTCGGTTGATTTTTTGTCTAGTTACTTAGATGGTTCAGTTTACTAGCTTGAAAAAATTTCGATTGTTTTTCAATCAAAATTTGTTTAAATTCTTTAAAACTCTTTTATGATTAGAAAAAGTATAGACGACAATTATTCGCTATAACATTTCGTTTTACAAACGTTCTTTATATTATTAATGTTGAGGTATCCATTTAATGTATTAAAAAGATTCAATTAAAGGCGAATAATGGGATTTGAACCCATGACATCTAGAATCACAATCTAGCACTCTAACCGAACTGAGTTATATTCGCCGAAATGTCCGTAACTTAATGTAGATTAATAGCGTCATTAAGATAAATACAAGTTAAAATTGTGAAAACGTAGGCTTGAATCAAAGCTACTCCTAATTCTAAACCCATTAACAGAACCAAGATTAACAAAGGTATTATATGAAAAACTGCTAAAAAATCTTCTAATAATAGCATACTCCAAGAAAAACCTACAATTACTTTTAGCAACGTGTGTCCGGCCATTAAGTTAGCAAACAGTCGAACTCCTAAACTAATTGGTCTAAATATGTACGATATTAATTCAATAGGAACTAATAATAGAGCTAAACCAAAAGAGGTGTTCGCAGGAATAAAAAAAGATAGCATGTGAAACTTATGTCTTTGAATACAAATTATATTTATACCAATGAATATAGAAAAAGACAAAGTAAATGTGACAATAAGATGACTTGTTGTTGTAAAACTGTATGGGATTAATCCAATTAAGTTACTAAGTAGAATAAAGGTAAAAATAACAGAAATAAAAGGAAAATATTTTTCTCCTTCTTTATTAATATTGTCAAATAGTAACTGTAATGAAGTCTCATAAAATGTCTCAACTAGCACTTGTCACGTACTTGGAATAAAAAAAAAGCTAGTTTCTCTCAGGTAATTTACATTTGAACTAAAAAGAATAATAATTGCAGCAAAAAGTAATAAAACTAAAAAGTTTACTAATACTAAATTAGTAATTGAAAAATCAAAACAAAACAATTTAATTGAAAATAATAAAATAATTTGGAACTGTTCTAAAGGAGTGTATAACATGATTTTTAACAATTTGAATATTTTACCGGCGACAAGTAATGCGCAATTCGATGGGGTTCATAACAAAATTTTGTCTTTTGCAAAAGATTTTTAAATAATTAATTTAAAAATCTTAATTAGAATTAATTATTATAATAACTTCCCGTTACTATTCATCAGTATTTAAATAAATTGATCCTAAGATACTCTTGAGCGCGTAGGTTTCAGGGTATTATCTTATGTTTTTAATAGAGTAAGCTTAAGTAGACTTGAACTACTGGCCTTACGCTTATCAGGCGTATGCTCTTACCAACTGAGCTATAAGCTTTTAGAACTTTATAAATCATTTTTTACGTAGTTGTCTTTAAATATATGTACATCTTATGGACGCTACTTTTATATTACTAAAAAAGTAGTATCGGCAACAAAACTAAGATATCTTTTTTTTGATATTCGTTATTGTACTGATTACACTTTATAACTTTCAATTGTGTTTATACAAAGATCAAAAATTAAACGTTGAGCTAGACGTGTCAGAGGTAAGATTCGAACTTACAACCTCTAGAACATGAGCCTAGCGAGCTAGCCAATTGCTCTTCTCTGACATAGGGGATTTTATTTTCATAATCTTTGAATAATGAAAGAGGGATTTGAACCCCCGACATTTGGATTATGATTCCAACGTTCTAACCGGCTGAACTATTTCACTTTTAATATTCATCTATTTAACGTAAAAATGATTTCTTTCCTTAACTACCATCAAATGTAAAATAAATATTTACTCCATAAATAATAAACATAAATAATAAATAATAATATTTACTCCATAAATAACAAACATAAATAATAAATAATAATATTTACTCCATAAATAACAAACATAAATAATAAATAATAATATTTACTCCATAAATAACAAACATAAATAATAAATAATAATATTTACTCCATAAATAACAAATAAACAATTGTTTATTATTATTTATTCCATAAATAATTAATTTACTACGTAAATAATATAATTATTTATTCCATAAATAATTAATTTACTACGTAAATAATATAATTATTTATTCCATAAATAATTAATTTACTACGTAAACCCCCTCCCTCCTTAATTAGCATCAAATTTGAAATAAATAATAAATAATTATTTATTATTATTTACTACGTAAATAATATAATTATTTATTCCATAAATAATTAATTTACTTCGTAAACTCCCCCCTTCCTTAATTAGCATCAAATTTGAAATAAATATTTAAATTACAGTTTTTTCTCAATTTTTCGACAAATCAGTGGTTGAAATAGTCCCCAAATTATATAAAAAACCGGGATATTTCGGATAAAGTTCTTAGGTCACGAAAGAGCAAAAAAACGAGAAAACACGGTTAATATAAGCTTTTTTCACTTTTTTCGGATAAAGTTCTTAGGTCACGAAAGAGCAAAAAAACGAGAAAACACGGTTAATATAAGCTTTTTTCACTTTTTTCGGATAAAGTTCTTAGGTCACGAAAGAGCAAAAAAACGAGAAAACACGG
>Ga0194119_10001600_pt1 | contig 40815 bp, 13 predicted proteins | sample TA2MahC100mmetaG_FD_148620 | JGI IMG/M metagenome (GOLD analysis project Ga0194119, IMG submission 148620) | Freshwater microbial communities from Lake Tanganyika, Tanzania - TA2015018 Mahale Deep Cast 100m | ecosystem: Environmental > Aquatic > Freshwater > Lake | place: Tanzania: Lake... | reverse complement strand
GCGCCGCCGCGGGCCTGGCGGAGCAGCTGGGGGATGGGGCGGCGGTGGTGCTGGGGGGCCTGCCCGATGCGGCCGACCTCAGCAAGGTGGTGCTCGCGGCGGCCTTCGGCCCTGCGGTGATTGCGGCTGGCCCCAAGGCCGGCGCCTTCATCGGCACCGTGGCCAAGGCCTGCGGCGGCGGCGGCGGCGGTCGCCCCAACCTGGCCCAGGCCGGCGGCCGCGATGGGGCGGCGCTGGATGGGGCGTTGGAGCAGGCGCGGGCGGATCTGCTGGCGGCGCTGGGATGAGGAAGTCGAGAGAAGGGATCAGCGGCAAGTGTTGATCTGTGGCCCCTGGCGGTTAATGCTGCAAGGGCTACCAGTTCGGTCTTGTTTGTAGAGAATGCTTTCGGAATTCCAGAGGCTTGAGTTGGATCCGTCCAATGGACTTATTGTCATTCCAGTGCTGCTTGAATTCAATAAGGCAGGTTGTAATCGGGTGGTGAGAGCTGGTGTGATTGCAGGGTTTTCCGGGGCTAGCTCTTGTTTGTCCAAGTTGAGATTTGGTGCAATTGCCGAATTTGGATTGCCCGGTAGTTTGGTCTGAGGGTTGGACGTTACTCCTTGGTCTGTTGAAGTGCCCGCGCTTTGCCGACTGACTCCTCCAAGGGATGTATTCAATGTTTCCGTGAATCCTGAATACTGGGTGATGGGTATGACCAGAGTTGGACTCGTCAGGGATGTGGGATTGGTCGGAGCGCTGGTGGCTTCGTTGCGGGCAGGACCGATCAAGCTGGATTGAGAGATTCCGCCGCAACTTGCGGGCGACAAGCATTGGCCTTGAGCTGGGAAACAGCAGAGCCCAAGGCCCGTGGCGCTGAAGCTGGCCAGCAGGGGGAAGAGGCGTGCCCTTGTCGATGACGGGCTGAATGCTTGGGAAGCCATGACGGTAAGGGCCCCGAAGAGTGCGTGAAAAATGTTAAGATATGTGGAAAAATCCGGAATTCAAATATATTAATAAGTTTTTTGGCTCCCTAAGCTTTTGGCTTTGGGCTTTAGGGGCATGCACTTGCCCGTTAAACCAATCTAATCATAGGCTGTGCGTACCCTCTTAGTCAAGGGTAATGTAGAAATATGGCGCTATGGGCGATTGGACGCTGTGACTATCGTTACCACAGTCGGCATTGAGCGCCATCTCGCCCTGCGGTCCTTCGGTCACGCTGATGCCCGTCGCGTTATGCACTGGGCTGGGGCAGACCCGCTGAAACCATGTCAACCTCTTCGGGCCTGTAGGCCTATCTGATAGTTTTGCTTGCACAAGATGGCGAACGCCATGGTTCTCGAAAATAGTCATAGCAGGTTGATCTGGCTGTTAGTCAGCGTCTGCTGTCTTCGGGAATGTTGCCGAGTCTGACTTCCACGGCTTTTGATTTTGTCCCTTGACATTCATGCAGACCATCTGGGAGCGCTACCTGATCTCGGCCGATCTGGCGGATTTCACCAGAGCCATGCTGCGTGTCGATCCGGTATTGGATGTCTATCTCCATGTTCCTGGCGGGGCGGCTCAGATTGGAGGTGGTGAATTTGGTGTTCAGGTGATTCAATGCCTCCCGATGACGCCTGCAGACGTGGGTTTCATTCAGTCAGCGGTTCGAGAGCTTGATCTTAGGTTAGAGCTGGATTATCGATTTTGTGATGCTCCCGAGCAAAGCGATATTGCAATCTACTTTTATAGTGAGATTGATTTAGGAGATGCCTCTACAACGCTTGGTCTTGCTATCCCAAATTTGATAGGCGGGAAACGACATTGGGAGATCTTGATCAACTATCAGGCATTTGGTTCCGATCGGGATTATTTGCTTTATGCCATTATTCATGAACTCGCGCATGCTCATGGCTTGGAGCATCCCTTCGATCGGACCGATGGTGATCTCTTTAACGGCACGTCAGATCCCTGGAAAAGTGCCTACCCAGAAGATACTGTCATGGCCTACCGAACTCCAAGGTTGGGGGCATGGCCGCACGCTTATACGGAGAATGATTGGCGCGCTTTGGTGAGCCTATGGGGTGTCGAAAGCCAAGACACAAACTTGGCTCCCAGTGCCATATATCTATCCTTAGTTCCCCTGGTTGAAGGGATAACTGCAGGATTGGCTATTGCCACTTTGTCCAGCAACGATCCTAATGCCAATGATCAACATGTCTATACCCTGATTGCTGGGCAGGGAGATCGCGATAATGCCCACTTTCGAATTGAAGGCAATCAGCTGCTGATTCTTGAGAGTCCAGATTATGAGCGGCAGGCGAGCTACCAGATCCGACTGCAAACCACTGACCAAAGCGGTTTGAGTTTTGCCATGTCGTTGACTTTGCAGGTTGTCGATCTCGACGAAGACCCACCCTTGGCGCCGCGAGGGCTGATGCTCGAACCCTTAAGCGATAGCGGAGCTGACAGTGGAGATGGCATCACTTCGGTGACTAAGCCGAGTTTTTGCGGCTGGGCTGAGGCCAGTGCTGCGGTCCAACTCTTCAATGCGGATGATCCTGATCGACGCCTGCTCGGCGTCGCGAAAGCCGGACTCGATGGCCGATGGACTCTCAACTTGGCTACACCCTTGGCGGATGGCCACTATCGATTAGTTGCAATGGCAATCGATGCAACTGGCAACCGTTCTCCGGAGTCTGCAGTGCTTGCGATCACGGTTGATCGGCAGCCTCCCCAGATTGTTGTCCATTCCGATCAAGTTGGAGCGTCGGCTGACTCTGGTCAGCTGTTGGCATGGATTGAGGTGAATGAGCCGGTGGAATGGTCGATTACCGGAGGTGATGATGCCATCGTGTTTCAGCTCACTCCTGAAGGGAATTTGTTTTTGCGAAACGGCACAATGCAGGCGGAGGGGGTACAGCATCTCGACTTGCTGGTGACGGCCATTGACCGCGCGGGTAATAGCTCGGAATGCATCTTAGCCTTGATAATTATGCCCAGCTTGATTCAGCTGCCACGGTCTGTTGTTGGGTCACAATTTCGGTTGAGCTCTCATCCCCAAGGCGTCGCCACTGTTCGGAGCCTTGGGGATCCTGATTACATCTTGATTGATCGCCCTGTTACTATGACTGTCCAGTTGCGGACTGCGGAGCTGTGGGGTCAAGGATTCGCTGCCCGTAACGTGCAAACTGGTCAGTTGATCTCCTTGGATGGGCTCGGACGCTATGCCGTGGTGGTGTGGTCGCACGCCGATGCGGTAACCACCTTGGAGCTCGATCCTGTCGTTGATAGTGCCCTTTTCCTTCATGACAGCTACTCGAGGTTTCCAGCACAACTGGCGCCTGAGTTGCTACTTCCCGACAGCACTGGTCGTGCTTCAGTGGCCCGTTTCCCTCACCTTTCTACGATTGTGATGGGGGATGCGAATGGTACCAGCTTGGTGGATCTTACCAGTGTGGATTATATCACTGGCGGTGTCACAGTTTTGGGTGGAACACAGCCACAGTCCCGCTCTGTTTTCTGGGGCGGCTCTGGAGACGATACTTTCGTTGCACGGGGAGCCGATAGCTTAATTTTCGCTGGTGCCGGTGCCAATACCCTCGTATTATCTACTGGTCGTGATGTTCTCCAGTACACCGCTGATGGTCAAGCTCGCGACACGATTCCATTCTCCGAGGATTTCAAGCAGTGGCAGGGATTTGATCCTGCCCTCGATTCAATCGAGCTCTGGGAAGGGGATCGATATTCCCCCCCTGTACTCAAGTCGGCTGCTGGCGGATGTGAACTGATCTGGGGTGAGAATCGTCTGTTGTTTCAAGGTATTTCTGACTTGTCGCTGAATCAACTGAACCTCGTCTGGCGGTGATGCAGCTGTCGTTCCTGCGTCTAGAGTTACAGTCATCATCTAGGGTCTGATGGCATGACCGTACAGTTGCTCGCGGCTTGAGCACGCTCAACGAATACTGTAGAACTGACCTTTTCCGGGTCAATTCAAATTCTGCCCTTTGGTGTCCTCCCCGCGGCTGTGTTCAACGTGGAGGCTGATGGGGGCCAGCGCCGCGTTTCGCGGGTGGCTCTAGAAGGCGATCGTGTGTTGATCCTTACTCTTCCAGGGAAGGCCCTGTCCTCACTTGGCAGTCTGAGCGTGAACTATCAGCCCTTAGATCTCTCTCTGGGCGCTGGCTATTTGGCCAACTCAGATTCATCGCCAATCTCCTCTCTCAGTGTAGCGGTTACTGCTTTCACAACTAGCGTCACATTAGTAGGTAATTCGGCGACTAATGTGCTTGACGAGCGCGAGGGTGCTGACCAGCTTGTCGGCGCCAATGGCGACGACCTTTATATTGTTGACGATGAGGTGGTCGAGCTGCTTGACGAGGGTGTTGACACAGTTTTTTCGATGGTTTCTTATGCTCTGCCGGCGAATGTGGAGAGAATTGTGCTGTCTGGATGGGAGGGCCTTTCGGCATTCGGTAACGAGCTCAATAATATCATTCAGGGTAATAATGGCCCTAATCTTCTCGATGGTGGCCTAGGCGAAGACCTTTTGATCGGGGGCAGAGGTAATGATTCCTGCTATATAAATTCGGCGGCTGATCGGATTGTGGAATCTGGATTGGAGTCTGATCACGATGTGGTGCTTGCTTCGGTTAGTTGGGTGCTGGGAAGCAAGCTTGAGGAGCTTCGTCTTCAGGGTGTCCAAACCATTGATGGCATTGGTAATGAGCGTAATAACCTTATCTTCGGCAACAGCAGCTCCAATATGCTTGATGGTGGGCCTGGCGGCGTTGATCAATTGACGGGGCTTGAAGGTTCGGATGTTTTCCGTTTTTCGACGCGACCAGCCAAGATGACAAAGACGTACGCAGATCGCATAACTGATTTTACCGTATCTCAGGGCGATACGATTGCACTTCGCAGGTCGGCATTCAATATTTCTCCCAGTAGTCAGGTCTCCTTGGCTAGTGTGAAGGGAGATGATTATGTGATAGCGTCATCGGCCACTGGCGCCTTATTTGTTTACGACAGGTTAGATGGAGCGTTGTATTGGAATGAGAATGGCTCCGCTAGTGGGTTTGGTGCGGGAGGTGTTGTTGCAATCTTGAATTCAATACCAGAGTTGAGTTCAGCAGTCATTAAATTATATTAATTTGCTTGCGCTAGGCATGCGGAAGAGCCTGCCATGTCATTTGCATTCTTGGTTAACCCAATATTTGGCATCTGCGTTGCCCAGTGCCGCCGCAGTGCCCCAGTCTGCACAGGCTCCTGCCTGTGAGCCCAAGAGCTGTTTGACGATACCGCGATTGCGATACGCGTCATGGTCCTGTGGTGAAAGTTCGATCACCTTATCGTAATCTGAGAGCGAGCGTTCAAGATCGCCCGCCTGACGGCGTGCAACGGCTCGATTGAAGAGTGCTTTGATGGATGTCGGTGCAATTTGGAGGATTGTGGAAAAATCTCCAATCGCTAGTTCAAGGTTTCCCTGCTTCAGAAATTCCGTGCCGCGTTGATAGAGTAGTTTGATGTCTGTGGGGCGGGACATGAGGGCTAAATTAATTTTCTTCAGGCGACCTTCCATCGATGTAGATCCTGTAGTCGATTGACCCGTTCCAATTGTTGGCACTGGATTGGGCTGATGCATGCGAATCAGGCTTTGAGTAGCCAGATCGGGGCCTTGGTTAAGGCTGGCCAGTGCCAACCATTGGCTGGCATCATCATCTCCGAGCTGGGCTGCGCGTTGCCAATCCAGATGGGCCCCTTCAATATCGCCTGAGAGTTCGCGAGCAATACCTCGATTACGGTACGCATCTCGATCTGCAGGAGACAGTGTTATCGCTTGTGTGTAATCGATGATTGCGCCTGCTAGATCGCCTGTTTTGCGACGCACAGCGCCCCGATTAACCAGTGCTGCCACATGGGACGGTTGTAATTCTAGGCTGCGACTGTAATCGCGCTGGGCGCTTTCGAGGTCTGAAACTCTGTAGTGCAGATTTCCTCGGAGGTAGTGAGATGATGACTGATTAGGATTGCTTGCGATCAAAGCATCAAGCCGCCTGATTTCTCTGCGCATCTGGCTGAGGTTGTCAACATCAAGCATGAAATTGGGATGGACGGGTAATGACTGCAGTGATTGTTTCTCAAATGGCGGTGCAGAGTCGAGACCCGACGGTATTTCAATCATTCTCTCTAGCTTTACTGTCGCAATTCGGATTGACGGCCAGAGCACGCCGGCTCGTTCAACAAACGGATTATTTTGTGAGGCCCTTCGCGCTGGATCAGCCGCTCCTTGGGTTTCCTGCGCGAGCCTTTGTCTGGTTTCCCGCTGCTTTTGGCTCTGCTGTTGAGCGTGGATGCGTTCGGCCTCTGCCCGAGCGAGCCGCTGGGCTTCCAGGCGAGCAGCCTGGAGCTGCTCAGCTTTGAGTTGTTCGGCTTTGAGCTGCTCGGCTTTGAGTTGTTCAGCTTTGAGCAGTTCAGCTTTGAGTTGTTCAGCTTTGAGCTGCTCGGCTTTGAGTTGTTCAGCTTTGAGCAGTTCAGCTTTGAGTTGTTCAGCTTTGAGCTGCTCGGCTTTGAGTTGTTCGGCTTTGAGCTGTTCAGCCGCGAAGCGCTCGGTTTCTAGACGCTGCTGTTGAGCGTGGATGCGTTCGGCCTCTGCCCGAGCGAGCCGCTGGGCTTCCAGGCGAGCAGCCTGGAGCTGCTCGGCCTTGAGTTGCTCAGCTTTGAGCTGCTCGGCTTTGAGTTGTTTAGCTTTGAGCAGTTCAGCTTTGAGTTGCTCAGCTTTGAGCTGCTCGTCTTTGAGCTGCTCGTCTTTGAGCTGTTCGGCTTTGAGCTGTTCAGCCGCGAAGCGCTCGGTTTCTAGACGCTGCTGTTGAGCGTGGATGCGTTCGGCCTCTGCCTGAGCGAGCCGCTGGGCTTCCAGGCGAGCAGCCTGGAGCTGCTCGGCCTTGAGTTGTTCAGCTTTGAGCTGTTCAGCCGCGAGGCGCTCGGCTTCTGAGCGGTGCTGATCAGTTTGGGGTTGGTCAACCTGAGCTGATTGGGGGGGCAACCAGGTGGCAAATGGCCAAACGTGATTGGTTGATTGCTCATAGAAAGATATAGACGTATCGCCGGCATCATGTTTGGCCCTGCGCGAAGATCCAAGCAGAGTCGAACTGAGGAATTTGTGGCCAGGTATGGGTTTTAAGTAAGAGTCGACATTGCCGTAATGATTACGAAGTAAGTTGTGCGCGGACTCATTCAAATCATCGATCTTAAACGCTAGGAAGACAGCGCTTTTGCCGCCTGGGCTTGCCAATTGGCTGGCTTCGTCGCTGCAATGTCGGGATTTTTGGCTGATACCATTCGTGGATAATGAAGATAAGTTTGCGCTAGCATTAAAAAAAAGTTCGGAGCACAGGCTTGATCTTGCATGTCTTCTTGGGGCCGTATCTTTAAGGCTAAAATATACAAGTCTACTGTTTGGGGCTTTAGGGCCTGAAAGGTCGGTTTGTTTTAGAAAAGCTCCAGCTACTGGCTTGAGAATATGACTTTGGTGGTCAAACCTGAATCCGGCATTGGTTCTTGTGCGTTCGCTGATATCTGTTTTGTATCTTGCAATCATAAGCACCGGAATGACGCCCGTGCTCGCTGCCAGCAGTATAAAAGTTTGTAATGGATTAATCCTGCTCATTGCAAACAGTTGCTGCCGGGAAATGCCTACAAAGCCAGAAGTTGGGTAAGGATAATATATAAAAAGGGGCGACCTGAAGTCGCCCCGATTGCAGAAGCACTAAGTGTACTTACTTAGGAACACTAATCAGCGGATCTACGAGGCTGGTAGTCGCCGTAGTGCCATCTTTGAGTTTGTCAGCATCCAGCGTCACATCAAATCGGCCATTGATGGTAGCCGTTTGAAGCTTGCCGTTGGAGTCAGCGTTCAGCTTAACTGTATCTGCGCCAAATGCTTGAATGAAGGCACTAGCCGCAAGGGAGTTCGACTGGTTGGCAAACGATGAGGTCGCCAGGTTACCGCCAGCAGCACCGTTTGCAGTTCCATTCGTATCAGGAATGGAGCTGCGCAGACGCGTAGCAACGTCCACATTGAAGGAGCTTTGATCGCTAGCGTTCAAAGTCGCAATGGAGCCAACACCCGTCACAGTAACGGTTGCTTGGCTGTCAGTATCAACACTGCCTTGAGAAGCTGAGGCTAGCTGGAGCTGGCTGAAAAGATCGTCGATCTTTTGCTTTTTGGTTTCCGAATAAGCGGACTCAGACAGCTTGTTGTTGGAAGTAGTGTTGCTCTCGTTCCAAACCAAACCAGCTGCTTTAGCTGCAGCAATTTCGCCAGCAGTATTGATGATTCCGTCAGAGCCAGCAAAACTGGTGAACTTGGTTGAGTATTCTGTGTAATCTTTACCCATGGATGACGCCACAGTTTCCGTGGCTGTCGCCGTGTTACCAGCTGAGCTGGTGGCAGAGGCGCCAATCGAGGTCTTGTTTGAGTTGGTTGTGATGAACTCGCCTCGGATAATGCCTTGACCGCTAGCACCCTGGCTGGAAGATTGAGTGGAAGCAGTGGTGACGTTGGAGAACGCCTCCGTCATTTGCTCGTTGAAGAAGTCTTTGCGTGCTGCGTTGTAAGCAGCCTCAGACTTATAAAGAGTGGATGTAGAGGGGAGCGCTGCAGCGGCAGCATCAGAGGCAAGGTTGTTTTGAGCCTTGTAATCCGTCCAGTTCTGGCCGAATTCACTTGTAGTGGTACGATTGGCAATCGAGTCAGCCGCCTTTGATGCCGCCTCAGCGGCAGCCATTGTGTTGGCAGCACTGGAGGAAGTACCAATGGTCTGTTGCAGCTGAGACGTGCCAGCGAGTTGCAACAGTGCATTCGAGTCCACCATGTAATCATTGGTGGAACTTGCCGATGCGTTCACACCAAAGTTGGTGGAGGAACCAACAGAGAACGCATTCGACGTGGAGCTCGAATTGTTGAACTGAGCGGTTCCCTCACCAGAAAAACTGACGACACCAGGGGTGACGGCATTGATTAGGAACATTTTGCCGGGATCAGAAGGCTGCGCTAATGCAGGGGCTGAAGCCGTTGCGGCGAGAAGCGCCGCGATAAAGGACAAGCGCCTTTTCATGGCTAGGTGGAGCAGGGTACGTACCGGTGTTCCGGTATTTCAATCATAGGTCTGACTGGGCAATGGGTCAACAAAAGTCCTATGAAAGAGAAAACTGAGAATGTTTGGGTTAAATAAATTTTTAAAAACTTAATTTTTGATGACTTCTAACTTAGGGCTATTGGTATTGTTGCGTCGACGAAGCTGTTGCTCGGCTTGAATAGCTTGCATCGCTTTGGCGCGTGTAACTGTCAGAGGAGGCTGGCCGGCTGAAATGACGCATCGACTTAATGTAGGAAACTTTGATGCATCAACAATAATTCCTTCGGTATCCAATGATGCACACGCTCTAATCATGGATAAATCTGACGATATCTCTCGATCCCGTGCAATCTGCTCGGCAAGGCGTTTGCAATCTCGCTGAATGGATGAACCAAAAGGTGTAACAATTCCGACATTAGCATTATAATTGTGAGTATACTGATAAGAGCCGGTTTGGAATGTATCGATTGTGTTACCTACGTTTTGACCCGTGCCGCCACCGATATAAAAGGTAGGCATCCTGCAAAATATACCTGGAGCAAACCCCATCTCATTGCTCCACTGGTTGTTTGTCTGGTAATTAATATTTGTACCACCTGTGGTGTTTGTGGAAACAGCTGCCGACGGGTTCGAATTATTGGTTACTACGGCACTTTGAGCAAAACAGGCACTTGTTTGGGCTGTAATACCAAAGGCTCCAATGATGGCAACGAAGCCCCGTCGGATGGTGGGAATTTCAAGAAAGAGTAAGCTCATTTGCCTAAAATGCGCTCAGGAAAGCATTAACAAAGTTTGAAGTGGTGATGTCTGCTTGAAAACGAGTACGCGTTTCAGCGTTGGCACTCGCGCTCCCTGTTCCAAATTCTGGGCCACCAACTTTATCCAACAGCTTAGTCACGTCGGACTTGATTACAGTGCCAGTAGAGGAGCTTGGGACCAGTTCGCTGAGTGTCTCATCGGCGGCAGAGTTGTCTTCCCCTTTGAATCTTAAATCCTGCATAGCACCAAAGCCTTCAGCATTGAAAGTTGCTGTCGATGCAGTGGTCTCATCGCCCTTATAATTTGTAGCGTTAAAGTATTGAGATTCGTTGGAATCTTTATTTTTAGTTTGAATCGTCTCAGAGGTTATTTCAATTTTAATTGGCGCATCTGATGCCTGCGAGCCTATTGCTTGTATACTTGTATTGTAACCAAGCTGATTGGTAGTTGATTGATCGAAACTATTGAGAACGAGTGATGCACTCGAAGCTGCATTATAATTTGAGGTGCTCTGCGCTGAACTTGTTACGCCAAAGGAGCTCGTGACGCCGACTCCAACAGAACTTGTGGTGCCGTTGGACTGGTTAATACGGCATTCAGAAGCCGGACAAGAGACTTGACCTGCTGTCAATTCGGCCATGACGGGCAGGACTATGCAAACCGACGGCATCAACGCGATGGTGATTTTTGAAAGGCTTGATGTGAGACGAGCGATTGACATGATTTGAACTTAATTAGCGGTGAATGAGCGAATAAATGTATTGACAAATGACGACTCCGTCGAATTTACGGTGATTGATGTTGATGTGGTTCCTATTGATGAGGCACTCGCATTACCGATATCAGGAACCGCACAGGTTGCTCCAGATTCTGCTGAACAGATCTCAGCTTCAGTTTTTGGAACAATCTTGACCTCGTACCGAGTTCCCTCGCCAAAGTTGATCCGTTGCATCCCTGAAACGCCGACTGATTGTCCCAAGCCTTCACCGCCGCCAGTTTTCATGTAGCCAGAGGCACCGTCTTTATTTTCTTGAATCGAAGTACTCCCAGGGCCCACTACCATGTTGCCATACGTTTCAACAGCGAAATCGGGAGTTCTGGAGGCATTGGTTTGAATGCCATGTGTACTGTTGATGGTGATAGTGAACGTATTTGAACTGCCTCGAGAAACATTGTTAGTATTTTCACTGAGTTGAGCCAAGCAAGTATTTGGGGTCAGGAAAATTACTCCAACATGCGCTAGCATTGAAGCGATGAAATAAAATCGTCGATTTGAATCGGGTTTCATGATGATTAACGGCCACCGCGGATGTTATTGAAGAATTGATTGGTGAATATTGGAGTTAGCGTTCCTTCAACGTGATAGGTGACGCTGTAAGACGTATACGCGCCGTAGTCTGAGAATTCCAAATTTGCGCTGAATGGCTTGGCCGCAGGCAGGGCTGGTGATCCGAGTGGTCTGAGGCCTGGCAAGTAGACACTGGTACCGCTACTAAGCAGCTGTTCTGGATCTGTTAGACCATTTAATTCTAGCAACCAGGCAACACTAATCCCATAGCGCTTCGCAATTTGTGTTGGTGTTGCAGTCTCAGGTAGAGTTAATGTGCCCACAGTGCTAAAGTCGGCAGGAACGACTAGATTTAAGCCCTCAATGTCTTGATTTGGATTCGTAATATTATTGACCTGCATTAACTGAGCGAGCGTCACACCGTATTTGTTTGCAATTTCTTGAAGCGTTGGAATCCCACCAGTTGGGTCCTTTAGCACTCTTATACTGCCAACAGTCTTATTGTTTGTGGCAAACGCTGATATTGAGGATTCTTTGCCCGCTAATGGGTCGATATTTTTGCTAAATCCCAAGATTGTAAATCTCGAATAAACCTTATTCGTGCCCGAATTTTGTAAGTTGGCAATGTCAATCACGTTATCTGTATTCACTGCCTTGCCATGGTTGACATAGGTAGAAGTTATAGCAATTTCGGAAGGTTCTCCAGATATCTTACTGTCCATCCACCCAACCCATTCGTGGTTTGATTTTGTTTTTAAGAAGCTTGAGATGCGAGCAGAGGGCGCGCCATTGTTACTCGCTTCAGTTAGGGAGTAAATGTGTGCGCCACGATTAATGCGCTGACCGGTTTCGTCTCTCCGTGCCAATTGTGACATCAAGCTATCATAGTTGTCAGTAAACTGCACATTCACAATGGGCTTGCCGGGGTCATCTAGATTATCTTTGATAATTGTTTCAACGAGAGTTGGCTGGCTTTGAATTAAAATGCGAAGATTTTCTTCAATATTGCCTTTCGATTTGCGTTTATCGAGAGCCTCTTCGGTGCCAGTGGGGGTTGATCGCTGCAACCTTTGCGTCGTAGACCACTGGCGTTCGTCGCCAGCAATAAAAACATCGGCGCGAATCCCCTGACCGTCTGATCGCTTCGTCTCATTGAATATTGGGTTAAGTTCTGCAACGACTTCCGAGGAAGCGGCGCCAACGTTGATAGTTCCCCCGGCTACGGCAGCGCTGCCCGATGCGGTGAGCCCTGATGTGCTGCCAGAGCTCATTCGAAGAATATCCAGGTTTTTGCGGGAAAACCTCATGCCGCCCTCAATGATCTGCTGACCGAATGCCGGCCAAGGCACGCTAGTCGGAGCGATCAAGAGCAAGAGCAGGACTTTGCGCATGGTCTGGCGGAGCAGCAACGGCTCGTCTCTCCATCTTAAGACTGATGGACGGGATCGGTCACTTCAACCACCCGAAGGAGTGGTTTTGGCTAACGGACCGCCTTAATGCAGAAACCCTCGTCTGACTGCATCATAATGAGGTTGAGTGGTATGGCGTCAACCAGTGGCGGGCTTGGTTCCATATATACGTATAAAACCCAGTGCTAATCAGGCTTTTCGTGCCGATCGCCTGCGACAGGGTCCTGTTGGTGCAAGCTCAGTAGTCTCTCGCGTTTTTCCGCCTCGCGAGGGCGTTTTCAAGGCCGGCACGCGTTTCCCCGCGGGCTCGGCCCTTGGAGAGGGCGTATCTCCGGTCTATGGCTCACGCATCCCAGCCTTGCCTGCTGCCTCCAGGGTTTTGCGTGCTTCTGGATCACCAGCCAGCAACGGGCCTGTCAGGCAGAGGTTGACCGGCGAATTCCTTCGCAGCACCACCGACGCGTGGAGATGGTTGCAGGCTCGCGCACGGCATGGCGATTTCTTTGGGCTGTTACGTCGTGCGTTTGGTGGCGATTCTCTGTCTTCCAGACACGATTCAAGATTTGAAGCGATCCATAGGTCTCTTAGTGCTGGCCGAGCTCTCACCGGTTTGCGATTTGAACTTGTTGATCCTTCTATTCTGCAGGGTTTGCTTGGTGCCTATGCCAGCACGCACCCCTCAGGCGCTCCAACCATCCTGATCAACCGAAGCTGGTTTGCCGCAGCCAGTGAGGATCAGCGCTTGAAGCTGCTGCTCCAGGAAATCGGCCACGCTATCGACGATCGGATCAATGGTCCGGGTATCGATAGTCATGGGGATGAGGGGGCGTACTTTGCGAGAATGCTAACGGCTCCCAACGCCGAATCAATTGATCCCACTGTATTCAACTATAACGATCACTATACAATCAATCTAGAAGGTTTCCCGATTCAAGTTGAAGCGTCGACTGGAGTTGTTAACCCTGGCTTTGAAGCAACTACTGCACTCCAAGGCTGGACAGCTATTGGAACTGCCGGAGTAGCGAGCGCTCCTCTTAGCGGATGGCCGGCCGAGGGTAACTACTACGCTTATGTTACAAGCGAAAACTCTGTTGCAGGTGTCAACAGCATTGAATCGAGCCTTGGGCTTCCACAAGGAAAACTGAACTTAGTCTTTGACAACCCTGCCAGCAGCTCTTTCGGCGTGACAGGCGGCAGCATCATTTATCAAACGGTATCTGCTTCTGCCGGGTCAACGATCAACTTTGACTGGAGCTTTGCCACTAACGACTATACGCCCTACAACGACGCAGCATTTTTCTCGGTTTCCAAGATTGATACATCTGGTGTTGCTGTTTCATCAGAGATCTTCAAGCTTTCGGACGTCGTCACACTCAATAAAACCAGTAACTATCTTTATACCACACCCAGATCCACCTTTAACTATAAATTTGCTGAATCCGGAAGTTTCCGATTGGGATTCGGCGCCATCAACGAGGGTGATGCAATAGTATCCTCAACGCTCTACCTCGACAATCTCAAGTATTCAACGTCGGCACCTGCGATTGCAATTAACTTGCCACCCAAGCAGACTTCCCAACCAGCAAGTTTCGCAAGAGTAGCCTCCGCAAGCGCGACATCAATTCCTGTCAGCGCTCTCATTCAGGGATTTACAGATCCAGATGGAAACGCATTGCAGGTCACCGGATTCAGCGTGTCCCCTGGGTCTTTCTACGCAATGTACAACGCAGGTGGCTCGGGTCAGATCACCTCTTACACCGTTAATGCACCAACGAACTACACAGGCAATATCTCGATCAATTACAACGTCAGTGATGGGCAAGGTGGCGTGCTGGCTGCCTCGAATGTCATCACCACTTTGGCCAACGTTGCACCGGTCGCTACCGCAAGCAACCCCTCCACTTCACTGCTTGAAGCGGGTGGCGCGAGCAACGCAATCGTCGGTCTTGACAGCGCCTCGATCACGATCACCAAATCCGACTCTGATGGCACCGCCAGCTACGACACCACCTACCTCAACAACAAGAGTTGGAGCACGAGTAACGGTGACTCCTACATCAAATCCGGCACCTACGGCACCGCCACCTTCACCCTGAGCACTGGCGTGGTGAGCTACAGCCTCAATAACTCAGCAACTGCAACCCAATCTCTCACCTCGTACCAGAGCGTTTCTGACAACTTCGGCAGCATTCAGATCACAGATGGCAGTGCCACAGCCTTAACCAGCGAGCTGATTTTCTCGATCACGGGCAGCAATGACGCACCAACTGTCTCTGCGACCAACCCCTCTGCCATGCTCGTGGAAGCCGGAGGTACCAACAATGGAACTGCTGGGGTTTCCGCGGCCTCCATCACCCTGAGCAAGGCAGATGTTGATGGCGCCTCTAACCCCGTACCTGTCATAGATTTGGGTGGCCTAGGAAAACTGATAGCGCCAGTAAAAGTTGAAGGTAAGACCTACTATCACTTGGATCGCAACGGCGACGGAACCATAAGCGGAGACACCTACAATCGGAACGGGGGCACTTTCCAACTCAGCGAAATTTATAATAGCTTTAAGCAAGATATTAACGGTGCATTAGGGTCATTAACCAATGAAACATATCGCTATGCCACGATCAATGGCGTAAGGCTGGCGCTACCGACGCTCGGCACTAGCCCTGTCTCTCGTTTGATGGATGGCTCGGCCATCTCTGATCCGAGCATTACCAATCTTGTTTACGACGATTTAAGCGCTGTCTGGGATTCCTATAACGGCAGCCTGGTTGGTTCGTATGTCGGTCAGGGACTCAATGGAGCCAACAGGGGATCCGGCAACGTTACCAGCGGAGCTCCGTTGACCTGGGTCAACGACACTTACGTGTCTGCAACACCTTGGCCATTAAGCAGCGACTACGCAAGCCTGCGTCTTTACGACGGTCTTGTCCTGTCTCACGACAATTGGGCCATGAACGTGGCCCTGGAAGTTCTGAGTCCGACCCTTTACGACACTTCTTACTTAACAAGCCAGGGTTGGACCAGCAGTGGCAACGGTGATTACACCAAATCTGGTATCTACGGCAATGCCACGTTGTCGCTCAACAGCGATGTTGTCAGCTACAGCCTCAACAACGCAGCCTCGGCCACCGAGGGACTAGCAGCAGGCCAGAGCGCCACAGACAGCTTCGGCAGTATTCAGGTGAGCGATGGCAGCGCCACAACGCTCAGTGCGCCGATCAGCTTCGTGATCACAGGCACCAATGACAACCCCACACTGACCGTTGGAGCAGCGTCAGCAACCTTGGTGGAGGCTGGTGGCTCGAGCAATGGCCAGCCGGGCACGAGTACAGCCACAATCTCAATCTCGGCTGCTGATGTTGATGGCGATGCCCTCAGCTTCACTTTGCCCAGTGAGTGGATCCAGACATCCCAGGCCAACACCTTCAGCCGCTCAGGGATTTATGGTACTGCCTCGCTGAATACCAGCACTGGGGTGGTCACCTACAGCCTCAACAATGCATCCCCTCTCACCCAGGCGCTCCAACCCGGTATGAGTGCCAGCGATGCTTTCGGCACCGTTGTTGTGAACGATGGCCATGGGGCCACGGCCACCTCCGCCCCGATCAGCTTCACCATCTCCGGCAGCAACGACGGCCCCTGGGTGAGTGGTGAGTTGCTAGTTGCCACCGCCAAAGAATTGGGGATCAACGGCGACCGTTCCACTCAGGCGAGCGTCGACGCGGTTGGTGCAGCCGGTTCGCTGTGGGCCAGCGGCGTGTATGACCCTGAGGGTGACCCCATGGCCCTGCAGGTGGCCAGCGCCGATGTGCGCACCCAAACAGGCATCTACGGCGCACTCACGGTGAATGCCAATGGCTCCTATCGCTATGTGGTGAACAACAGCAATGCCACGGTCAACGCCTTACGGGAAGACGAATCGCTCGATGATGTGTTCACCATCACCCTGCTGGATACCAGCTCGGGGCTGACCACCAGCCGGGCCCTGCGCATTCGCATCAATGGCACGGATGATCGTCCGCGCAGCACCGGCACTTTGCTCGACACCAGTGTGGATGAGGCTGGCCTGGGCTCAGGCAGCAACAGCCTGCAGCCCGCAGATGCTGCCTTTGCCAATCTGCAGGACCCCGAAGGGGATGGCTTCACGAGCACCGTGACGGCTGCCCGCACCGCAGACGGCAGTTTTGCCCCGGTGCCGCTCAACAGCGCAAGCGGATCGGGTCTGGTGCTGGTGGGCAACTACGGCAACCTCACCATCGGCGCCGATGGTTCTTACACCTACACCCTCAATAACAGCAATCCCGCTGTCAACGCCCTGCGCGAAGACCAGAGCCTCGACGACAGTTTTGTGCTGGCTCTCACCACAACCCAGACTGGCGCCAAGGATGTGATCGAGCAGCCGCTGCTGATCCGCATTGATGGCAGCAACGATGCCCCGATCAGCGGCAGCGTGATCAGCGCTGGGCCCGCCATCGAAGCCGGCGTGGTGAACGGCAGCAATACGGCATTGGCTGGTTTCAATCTCACGGGAGCTGCCGGCTCCCTGTTCACCACATTGGGCGATCCAGAGGGTGACAGCTTCACCGTCACGGGTGGTCGGCATAGCAGCCAAAGCAGTACATCAGCCCCGATCGCCATGGCGAATGGCTTGAAGGTTGAGCTCTACGAAGGCACCAACTTCAACACGCTGCGCACGACCAGGACGGAAGCATCGATCAATTTCGGTGACGTCTACGACACCACCTACGGAGGCAATGGCGACACCTTCTCAATTCGGGCCACGGGACAGATCCAGGCCTATCAAACTGGCACCAATAGCTTCAAGGTTGGCAGTGATGATGGCGTCAGGGTCTGGATCAACACTGCCCTCGTGGTTGACAGCTGGAGAGATCGCGGCACCTCCTATGACAATTTCAGTTTTGTAGGCACTCAAGGGTCTTGGTATGACATCAAGATTGAGTATTACGAAAACGGCGGCGGTGCTGCACTGATCCTGCGCAATAGCAACGACAGCCTGGTTACGGCCCTGCGCAGTGTGCAAAGCAATGCCATTGCCGGTACCTACGGCACCCTCACGCTGGATCCCAGCGGCAGCTATCTCTACAGCCTCAACCAGACAGCCAACAACGTTCAGAGTCTTCAAGCTGGTGACAGCTTGGCTGAATCGTTCTACGTAACGGTCGGTGATGGTCAGGGTGGGAGTGTTGAACAGCAACTCAACCTCTCCATCAGCGGCAGCAACGACCAACCCCAGATCACAACAGCCATTGCCGATCCCACATTCACCGAACTTACCAATGCCACCAGTCAAACCCTTACCGCTAGCGGCACCCTGGCCTTTAACGATGTTGATGCGGGTGACACTGCCAATGTCGCCGTCAGTCTGAAAACCCCCGCCACCTGGAACGGTGGCACCCTTAACGCAAGCCTGAAAGCCGCGCTTGAGGCTGGCTTCACGCTCACCACAGCCACCGCTGGGCTCAGCTCACCAGGAACCGTGGGCTGGGCGTACAACGCCAGCAACTTGAACCTGGATTTCCTGGGCCAGGGGCAAAGCATCACGCTCACCTACACCGTGAGCCTGACGGACCCCCTGGGCGGGATCGGCAGTGACGATGTCACCATCACCATCAACGGCAGCAATGATGGTCCGGTCGTCACCAATGGTGCTGGCGCGTTGGTAGGGGCGGTGACCGAGGCGGGCCATCTCGATGACGGCACGGTTGTGCCTGGAATTCCAACATCCTCGGGCACGCTCAGTGCCTCTGATCTGGACAGCGGCGCCACCCGCACCTGGTCGATCGCAGGAACACCCTCCTCCACATACGGCTCAATCGCCATCAACGCCAGCTCTGGCGTTTGGACCTACACGCTCGACAATAACCTGGCGGCCACCCAGGCCCTGGCGGAAGGCCAGAGCGTCAGCCAGTCCTACGTCGCCCGCGTCACCGACAACAACGGCGCCACGGCGGATCAGACCGTTTCAATCACGATCAACGGCAGCAACGACAAGCCGTCCATTGTTGATCCCAACAGTTCCAGCACGGCCACGTTTACGAGCACCAGTGAGGGCTGGAGCAACGGCAAGCTAATCACCAGCAGCCAATGGGGCTCCTTCCTGGGCCCCTATGGCGTCGGTGAATCATCCAGCAAGGTGTTCAGCGGAACATCCCCGATTCAGGCCATCAGCTTCGACTGGTTCCGTTTGGACACCTGGGACAGTGAGCTGTTCAAAATCAAGGCAAACGGTATTGAAATCTATTCAGCCAGCTTCAACGTCAATACGTTTCCAACGGCCAATACCAGCGGCAGCAGCGGCGGATTCACCTGGACATTGGCTCCAAAGGAGTATGGCAATTACGCCAATGCGGGCTGGCAAGACCAACGCTTCGTCTTCACCCTGACGCCTCCAGTCAACACCTCCAGCCTGACGCTTGAGCTCACCTCAACCCTTAACCAGGCTGCCAACGACGAAGCCTGGGGTATCGACAACGTCACCATCACCCGCCTGTCGACGGCCGTGTTCGAGGGTTCCGTTGTTGAAGCGGGTGTGGCAAGCGACGGCAGCACGCTTCCCGGTACCCCCAGCGCATCCGGTCTTCCCGCCGTCGTCGATCTGGATAGCGGTGCCACCGCCACCTGGAGCGTGCTGCCTGGCGGGCCAACCACCTACGGCAATCTGTCCATCAACGCCAGCACCGGCGCCTGGACCTACACCCTCGACAACGCCCTACCCGCCACCCAAGCACTGGCCGCCGGGGCCACGGTGTCCCAGGCCTACACCGTGCGCGTCACCGACGACAAAGGCGCCACAGCCGATCAAGCGGTCACCATCACGATCACCGGCAGCAACGACATCCCGGTGATCTCCACCGCCCCAGGCGGCGCGCTGGGCACCGTTCGGGAAGCCGGCCACTTCGACGACGGCTCTGCCGATGACGGCACTACGAGCGTTTCCGGCACCCTCAGCGTTGCCGATCCCGACACCGGCGCCAGCCAGGTGTGGTCTCTGGTGGGCCCAAGCCCCACCAGCTACGGCTCCTTCACTCTGAATTCCGCCACCGGCGCGTGGTCCTACACCCTCAACAACAGCCTGCCGGCCACCCAGGCCCTGGCGGAAGGCCAGAGCGTCAGCCAGTCGTTCACCGCCCGCGCCACCGACAACAACGGAGCCAGCGTTGATCAAACGGTCACCATCACCATCAACGGCGGCAACGACAGTCCATCCATCTCCACCACTACGCCTGCCGTACTGACCAGCGTTGGCAGCAGTGCCTACAGCGGCGGTGCTACGGATTCCTCGGCGGGCAACGTCTACATCCAGGAAGTTCCCAGCGGCAACACCGGCACAGTCAGTCAATGGAAGTTCTACAAGCCCATTAGCGCCAGCGGGCTGTGGGTCACCCCGGTCATCTACGAGAAAATAGCCGACAACAACTTTGTTGTTCGTGGCATTGGCCGCTCCCGTAGTGCAGACGGCCCTGCCGGTGTTAACACCTTTGATTTCGATCTGGTGGAAGGCAGCGCCGTGTTTGCCAACGGCAACTACACCTACGGCCACATCGACAAAAACCTCAACGGCACCACTGCGTCAACCGGCACGGCATCCACCGGCAGCATCTCCTGGGGAGCCACAACCGGCACCTGGGGTTTCATCAACACCCAGAACCCCGTTTCCACGCTGGGGGCCAGCCAGAGCCTGGGCTACCGCCGTGAACGTCAGTACGCCTCAGAGCTGATCCTCAGTAGCGGTGGCGGCGCGGCCGGCAATCTCGGCACTGTGATCGAGGCCGGCAACAACGACGACAGCAGTGTGCTGGCGGGCACCAACTCCGTATCGGGCACTCTTACCTCCACCGATGTAGACGCCGGCGCCACACGCACCTGGAGCATTGCCGGCAGCCCCTCCACGGCCTACGGGTCGATCGTCATCGATGCGAGTACGGGGGTCTGGAGCTTCAGTCTCGACAACAGCAAACCAGCTACCCAGGCACTGGCCGAGGGGCAAAGCGTCACCGAGACCTTCATGGCCCGTGTGACCGACGACAAGGGAGGCATAGCCGATCAGGCGATCACCATCACCATCAACGGCAGCAACGACATCCCGGTGATCTCCACCGCCCCTGGCGGCGCGCTGGGCACCGTTAGGGAAGCGGGGCATCTGGACGATGGCAGCGTTGATGCCGGCACGGCCAGCATCAGTGGAACCCTGACTGCCTCCGATGTCGACAGCGGCGCCAGCCGCAGCTGGTTGATTGTCGGCACACCCTCCACCACTTACGGCTCGATCGCCATCGATGCCAGCACCGGCGTCTGGACCTACACCCTCGACAACACTCTGGCGACCACTCAGGCCTTGGCCGAAGGCCAGAGCGTTAGCCAGACCTACACAGCCCGCGTCACCGATGAGTTCGGCGCCACTGCCGATCAGACCGTCACCGTCACAATCAACGGCAGCAACGATCGGCCGGTGATCAGCTATGCGGCAGGCCATACGGCTGGCGCACTCACCGAAGACCACAGCACAATCACCACCGCAAGCGGCACGCTGAGCAGCAGCGATGTCGATGCTGGCGCGACCGCCACCTGGTCGATCAGCGCGCCCACCGGCACCACGCCGACGGGCACTGGCACCACGCCGACGGGCACCGGTGGAACAACCCCGACGGGCACTGGCACCTACGGCAACCTGAGCCTCAACGGCAACAGCGGCCAATGGACCTACACCCTCAATAACAACGCAGCCAGCACCCAGGAGCTGGCTCAGGGACAGACCGCCACCGACACCTTTGTGGTGCGCGTCAGCGACGACAAGGGAGCGTTCAGCGAGCAGGCGGTCACCATCACCCTGACCGGCAGCAACGACGGCCCCAGCATCAGCCTGGGCCAGGGCGACAGCGCCGCAGCCACGGTGGGCGAGCTTCAGGCCGCCTCGGGCACGCTGCGCGTGAGCGATGTTGACCGCATCGACGCTGTTACAGCAGAGGTGGTGGTGGTGCCTGCGGTTGCCAAATCAGGCACCACCAGCGGTCTGGCGCTCAGTGATGCCGCGCTGCTGGCCATGTTCAGCGTCAATCCTGCAGCGCCGGCTGCGGTGCTGAACAGCACAGAGGTGAGCGATCAGCTTGGCTGGGCCTTCAATCCTGGCTCGGGCAACCCGTTTGCCTATCTGGCCCCAGGGGAAACGCTGCAGCTCACCTACACCGTGCGCGCGACTGACCCCTACGGCGTCACAGCCGATCAAGCCGTGACGGTCACTGTCACCGGTGCCAATGCCACCCCGGTGATCACCATCAACGATGTGATCGGTGCTGTCACAGAAGACGTCACCAGCGGCAGCCACGCTCGCCTGCGCGACAGCGGCAGCCTCAGCTTTGCCGATGTCGATCTGAGCGATCGCCTCAGCGCCAGCAGCGCCTACATCAGCGCCAGCGCAGCGGGTGGCGCCAGCATCTCGAGTGCCCTCAGCACCGCCCTGCAGGATCTGGCCAACACCTTCACCCTCTCGGGTGCGGGCGTCGGGTCCTACTCCTCAGCCAACACCGGCACCGTCAACTGGGATTTCAGCCTTGACAACAGCCTCAGCCAATACCTCGCTGCCGGTGAATCGGTCACCGTTGTCTATCGGATCACGATCAGCGACGACAATGCTGTTAGCACGCCCAGCAGTGGCAACGCGATCAGCTCATATTCACAAGACGTTTCTATCACCATCACTGGCTCAAATGATGCTCCAACGATCAGCGCCGGCACCTCGGGATCCTCTGGCAGCGCAAACCTTATCCTTCCCGATAGCAGCCTCATCAACACCTCAACGCTCACGGGCGTTGCCATCGTCAATGCTGGTGATGGCACCTCCTACACCGGTGGGTTTAATATTGGCAAACACATAAAATTTGGTCTCAGCGGCGAAAGCAACATCCGCTGGGTCGAGCTTAAGCCTGTTGACACATCTGGGGCCACCAACGCCACATTCTCGGCAATCAAGGGCAATGGGAACAACGGCGGCAAAGAACCCGACCACGGAGAAGATTTACTTCTGCAATACAAGAGTGGCAATAGCTGGGTCGATGTTGGCTTTATCATTCGCGAGGACGACTCCAGCTTCGACGTCTTGAAGCAGGTCTCCTTGAGCCTTCCGGTCGCGGCTCGAACCTCGGCCACGACGTTCCGTCTTTATCAACCTAGTGCATCTGGGTCGATATTCGATCATTACGGCATCGCTAAAATTGAATTTGATGCAGCTGCTGGTGCTGTCAGCGCCGGGCTGGCGAGTGCAGCGCTGACGGAAGCCAATTCAACGCTCAGCGCCAGCGGCAATCTGGCTGTCGGCGATGTTGATCTAACGAACACCGTGACCGCGGCAAAAGCCGGCGTCGTCGCCGGCGGCGTCACCTCAGGATTGCCCAGCACGAATGAACAGCTACTGGCGATGTTCGCCATCTCACCCACCGCGGTGATCTCCAACACCCAGACCAGTGGAACCCTGGACTGGACCTTCAACTCAGGCAGCCAGGCCTTCAACTATTTGGCCACTGGCGAGCAGCTCACCCTCACCTACACGGTGCGCGTCACCGATAGCTCGGGCGCTACCGCCGATCAACCGGTGACGCTCACGATTACCGGCAGCAACGACCCGGTGCTCACCAGCGGCACGTTGCTGATCACCACACCCAACGAGCTGGGCAGCAGCGTGGCCGGTGGCGGTCAGGCGGCGGTGATCGCCACTGGCGGTGCCGGCTCCCTGTTTGCCAACAACAGCGATCTCGACAGCTCCAACGTGGTGCAGATCACCCAGGTCAGCGGCGCCTCCGGCTCCCAGGGGGTCTTCGGCAGCACCACCATCGCCGGTCTCTACGGCAGTCTGCAGATCAGCGCCAACGGCGCCTACAGCTACACCGTCAACGACAGCCTGGCCGCTGTCAACGCCCTGCGGGAAGACCAGTCCCTCGACGACAGCTTCTCGTTCACGGTTAGCGATGGCCAGGGCAGCAGCGTCACCCAGGCGTTCACCCTGCGCATCGACGGCAGCAATGACGGGCCGTTGACCACCGGGCCGATCGTTAACGCCGCGCCGATCTACCGCAGCTTTGAGATCAGCGACACCTGGAAACAGCTGATCGTTGAGCAGAACCATCACCCCAGCATTCCGGGGCGCAACGCCAGCGAGTTCCAGAACGAGGGCGCCTTTGCCGCCCTGCGTGCCGATGGGTCGGTGATCACCTGGGGCAACGCCTACTACGGCGGCGTCAGCAGCGCCGTCGCCACGGCCCTGTCGGCCGATGTGTCGCAGATCTTCTCCAGTTCGCTGGCCTTTGCTGCCGTGCGCGACGACGGCTCTGTGGTCACCTGGGGTGCCGCCGAGTACGGCGGTGAAAGTGCAGCTGTTGCTACAAGCCTGAATGCTGGTGTCACCACCGTGGCCTCCACAACCGGCGCCTTTGCGGCCCTCAAGGCCGATGGCTCGGTTGTCACCTGGGGCGGCATCGGCTACGGCGGCGACAGCAGCGCCGTGGCCAGCCAACTCAATGGCAGCGGCGGCATCAGGGTGCAGAAGCTGTTCTCCAGCACCGCCGCCTTTGCCGCCCTGCGCAGTGACGGCTCGGTGGTGGTCTGGGGTGATGCCGCCAAGGGTGGTGCCCTGCCCGCCGGCACCGTAAGCACCGCACTCAACGGCAGCGTGGATGTGGTGAGCATCCGCAGCTCCAACGCTGCCTTTGCCGCCCTCCGCAGCGACGGCACGGTGGTCACTTGGGGCGATGCCGCCTACGGCGGCAACAGCAGCGGCGTTGATTTCAACGGCGCCAGCAACGCCCTCACGGTGAGCAGCTTGCAGGCTTCGCAGCGGGCCTTTGCGGCCGTGCTCAGCGATGGCTCGGTGGTGACCTGGGGCTCGGCCGAATTCGGCGGCGACAGCAGTGCTGTGGCCGCCCAGCTCAACGGCAGCACCGATGTGGTGAGTATCAGCACCACCGGTTCGGCCTTTGCCGCCCTGCGCGCCGATGGCTCGCTGGTGACCTGGGGCCACCCCGATCGCGGCGGCCTGCTCAGCGCCGCAGCCAGCGCCAGCCTGAGCACCGCCGGGGCGCCGGCGGTGGTGAAGATCGTGGCCAGCGGCTCGGCCTTTGCCGCCCTGCGTGCCGATGGCTCGGTGGTGAGCTGGGGCAGCAGCGGTGGCGACAGCAGCGCCGTGGCCGGCGACATCGATGGCGTGCCCAACAGCGAAGACATCGTCGACATCGCCGCCACCAGCTTTGCCTTTGCGGCTCTTCGCGCCGACGGCTCGGTGGTCACCTGGGGCGATGCCAGTCGAGGCGGCAACAGCGGTGCCGTGGACTTCAACGGCGCCAACAACAACCTTCGCATTACGCGCCTGGGCAGCAACTTCTACGCCTTCTCGGCGCTGCGCAGCGACGGCTCGGTGGTGGTCTGGGGCGACCCCGACCACGGCGGCAACGCCGTGCCCACGGCCATTCCAGGCCGGCCGGTGATCAGCTTTGCTTCGGCGCTCAGCGATGAGTGGTATCGCATCGAAGCTCCCGATGTCTGGGCGGTGGAGCAGGGCATCAAGGCCGACGGCTCGGCCTTGGCGGGCCAGGCCGCAGAGCGCATCGCCGGCAGCCTGTTTGTCAACGCCAGCGACCCCGAAGGCCAGCTAAACCCCACGGGCTACCGCGTCAGCGCCGCCCGCCGCGATGGCCTGAGCATTGGCTCCAATGCCGGCGTCAGCAGCGGCAGCAACGCCGCCACCGGTGCCCTGATCACAGGCACTTACGGCAGCCTGCGGCTGGGCGCTGATGGCTCCTATCGCTATGCGATCGACAACGCCAACGCCGCCGTGAACGCCCTGGCGGCAGGCTCCCGCAGCTTGGTGGATCGCTTTGTGGTGACCCTGACCGATCAGGACGGCCTCAGCGGCGAGCAGGTGCTGGAGGTGCAGATCCTCGGCAGCGACGACGGCCCCACCTCCAGCGGCCAGATCCTCAATGCCGGCGTCCGCGAAGCTGGCCTGACTGCGACTGGTGCCAGCGAGCCGGGCGCCAATGCCAGCGGCGCAGCCGGCGCCCTGTTCGCCAACCTCTACGACCCTGAAGGCAATGTGATCAACCTGCAGGTGGTCAACACCGGCACCCTCAGCGGCAGCTACGGCAGCCTGAGCCTGGCGGCCGATGGCTCCTACACCTACACCGTCAACCAGGCCAACACCAGCGTCAATGCCCTGGCAGCCGGCGAAACGCTCGACGACGTGTTCACCATCAACGTCGTCGACCAGCGCGGCTTCACGGGCAGCCAGCAGCTGCGCCTGCGCATCAACGGCAGCAATGACGCCCCCATCCTCACGGTGGCATCCGGCAACAGCAACAGCGCCAGTCGCAGCGAAACCAACGGCAGCCTGAGCGCCAGCGGCAGCTTCAGCGTCAGCGATGTGGATCTCACCAACACCGTGAGCGCGGCGGTGGTGGGCGTCAGCACCGCCGGCCCTACCGCAGGATTGCCGACAGGACTCAACGCCAACGCGATCCTGCTTGACGGCAACGGTGATTTTGTCGAGGTGGCAGACAGTGCCGCTGTGGATCTGGTTAACAACTACACACTCGAGGCCTGGATCAACCCCAGTGGCACAGGATCCGGGGGTGCCCAGGGTGGAATCATCTTCAACAAGGAGAACAGCTACGAGATCGCCCGCTTTGGCGACGGCTCGATTCAGTTCGCATTGATGCCCGCCTGGTTCTGGGTGGACACTGGCCTCAAGGCACCGCTGAACACCTGGAGCCACATCGCCCTGAGCCACAACGGCAGCACCGTGAAGGTGTATCTCAACGGCGGTACAGCGGCTGGTGGCAGTGAGGTCACCCTGAGCACCACCGCCACGGCCCTCAGCACCACCAACTACCCCCTGCGCATCGGCAGCCGGCCAACCACCAACCAGGATTTCCTGGGCAAGATCGCTGATGTGCGCGTCTGGAATCTGGTGCGCAGTGCTGAGCAGATCGCGGCGTCGCGCTCCAGCACGGTGGATCCAACCACCGCCGGTCTGGTCGCCAACTACCGCTTCGATGGCACAGGCAGCACGGTGGCCAATGCAGCCAGCGGCCCGCAGGCCGCCGGTTCCGGCACCCTGTACGGCCAGGCCAGCCGGACGGCCAGCGAAAGCATCAGCGCCGACGGCGGCTCATTCAACGGCCACCTGCTGAACATGCTCAACGTCACCCCGGCGGCGGTGATCTCCAATAGCCAGACCAGCGGCACCCTGAACTGGAACTTCGGTTCGGACAGCCAAAACTTCGACTACCTCGCCGCCGGCGAGCAGCTGACCCTTACCTATACGGTGCGTGTCACCGACAGCTCCGGTGCGACCGCTGATCAACCGGTGACGCTGACCATCAATGGCAGCAACGACACCACGGTGATCACCGTCAACGACGTGATCGGTGCTGTCACAGAAGATCAGGGCACCACGGCCGATAACCCCAACACCACCGCAATCGAAGCAGCGGCCTATCTGATCGATAGCGGTGCGATCAGTTTTGCCGATGTTGATGCCACCGATCTGAGTTCTGCTTCGATAGCGCTCAAAACCACCAGCGCCAGCGCCGGGGCTTCGGTGTCGGCCGAGTTGGCCAGCGCTCTCGCCGGCGCCATGCAACTCAGTGGAGCCACCAATGCCGCCAATAACGGCAACATCAACTGGCGGTTTGCTCTCGACAACAACCTCGCCCAATACCTGGCAGCTGGTGAAACGGTCACCAGCACCTACACCATCACTGTCAGCGACGACTCGGGCACCAGCAGCGCCGCCACCAGCCAGGACGTCACCGTCATCATCACCGGCAGCAACGACGCTCCCCGCCTTTACACCGGCTCGGGCGACAAGGTTCAACTGATCAGTGCCACCAGCACCCCCACCTTCAGGCTGTCGATTCCGGCAGAAGGTGTGGTGGCCGGATCCCAGGTGCGTCTGCGCTACCTCGGCCAGGCGCAGACGCCGCAGTCGATCACCAGCACCGACATCAGCAACGGATACGTCGACGTCGTTTTGGGCCGCAACCTCGAGAACGCCAGCGGGTCGCTCGAGGGCGTGCCCGTCAAATGGATCGACTGGACCAATGCCAACACAGGCACCAACACGGTGACTGGCGCCTTTGTCACCGAGGCCGGCACGGTACAGGCCAGCCTCAGCAGCACCATAGGTTGGGCCTTTGTGCAGACCAATGGTGGGACCAACTTCTTCAATCCCACCGCGCCCTACACCAGCACCGGTGTTGCCGCGCCCGGCAGCTCGGACATCATCGCCTTCAACCCTGCGGGCTGGCGCACTCTTAGCTTTGACCAGGAGGTGCAGAACCTCTACTTCGCCTTTGTCAGCATGAATGGCAACGGCTACCGCTTCGATCGCGATTTCGACATCGTCAGCCAGACCACGAGCGCTACGCCGGGCTACTGGGGCAGTGGCAATGCGGTCAAGAACACAGTGCAGATCGGTGGGAAAACCTTCTATGAACTGCAGTGGACAGCAGGCGAACCCCATGGGGTGATCCGGTTCAAGGGCGCCTTCTCCAGCCTCACCTGGGAGAACCCAGTGAGCGAGAACTGGCACGGCTTCACCGTGGGCATCAAGAGCTCCTCCAACGCTCTGCAGGGCGTCAGCGGTGAGTTCATCAACCCCAGCACGGGCGCTGTGATCACAGCCACGCCAACCCTGCTGGTCAGCTACGACCCCACAGCTACAGGGCCCAGCACACTCGACACCACGGCCAGCCAGGCCCGCTTCACCGACGGCACCCAGCCGTTGAGCGCCACTGGCAGCCTGACGGTGTTCGACGCCGACCGCAGCAATCAGATCACGGCCCTGGCCAGCAGCGTCAATGTCAGTGGTGTGAGTACCGGGATCGGCCTCGATGACAACGCCCTGCTCGGTCTGCTGGCGATCAGTAGTGCCGACACGGCAACCAGCCAGCTCGCCAAGCTGAACTGGCAGTTCACCGCCAGCGCCCAGACCTTCGACTACCTGGCAGCCGGCGAAGAGGTGGTGCTCACCTACAACATCGGCGCCAGCGATGGCCAGAGCGGCAGCGCGGCAGCCACATCGCAGGTGACCCTGCGCATCACCGGCATCAACGAACTGCCGCAGCTGAGCCTGGTCGGCGCCGACAGCAGCAGCGCTGCGCTCAGCGAAACCAACGCCCTGCTCAGCGCCAGTGGCACGCTGACCGCGGTCGATTCCGATCGCTCCAACAGCGTCAGCGCCACAGTGCGCAGCGTGGCGATCGCCGCCGGCAGCAGCTTCAGCGGCAGCAACCCCTTCAGCCTGGCGCAGCTGCAGGCGATGCTTAGCCTGGGCACGGCTGCTGCCGGCACCATCACCCTGGCGGCAGATGCTGGCAGCACCGGCAATCTCAGCTGGCGTTTCCAGGCGCCGTCCGCCAGCAGTTTCGACTTCCTGGCCAGCGGCGAAACGCTGGTTCTCGACTACACCCTGCGCATCAGCGACGGCTTCGATCTCAACTCGTTCATCGAGCAGCCGCTACGCATCACCCTCACCGGCAGCAATGACCGACCTGTGATCACGGCTGGGCAGGTCAGCGGCGCCATCAGCGAAGACGCCGCCTCCCTGCTCACGAGCAGTGGTGCCATCAGCTTCACGGATGCGGACGGCACCGATCTCTCGTCGGCCACGGTGGTGCTCAAGGCAGCGCCGGTGGCCAGCCCGGGTGCAGCGGTCAATCCTGGTCTCGCCAGCGCCCTTGCCGGCGCCATGAGCCTCAGTGGAGCGATTGCGGCGGCCCACCACGGCACGGTGCTGTGGACGTTTGCGGTCAACAACGCCCTGGTGCAGGACCTGGCGGCCGGCGAAACCGTCACCGCCACCTACACCATCACCATCACCGATGACTCCGGGACGGCCACGGCAGCCAGCAGTCAGGACGTGACGGTGGTGCTCACCGGCAGCAACGATCTCCCCCAGATCAGCACCCCGATCGCCGATCAGAGCTTTGGCGAGGCATTGGACGCCAGTCAGCAGACGCTTTCCGCCAGTGGCCTGTTCAGCTTCAATGACGTTGATGCCACCAATGTGGTGGCTGTTGCTTCAGCGTTGACCGGCCCGGCCACCTGGAGCGGCGGTGTTCTGGATCCAGGCTTGAAGGCAGCCCTGGAGGCCGGCCTTGTGATCGGCGGCAGCAACCTTGAGGCGCCTGGCAGCATTCCCTGGAGCTACAACGTCACGGGGCTGAATCTGGACTTCCTGGCTGCCGGCGAGAGCATCAGCCTGTCCTACACCGTCACACTCACCGACAGCAGCCTCGCGGCCGTTGCTGATGTGGTCACCATCACGATTCTGGGCAGCAACGACCGACCGCTGCTGAATCCGGCCCAGAGCGGGCCCGTGCTGGTGAGCAATCCACGCCTTCCCGGCGATGTACCCCTCGCCCCGGCTCTGGAGCTCACAGACCACGACCGCAACCTGGTGGCAGCCACGGTGACCATCGAGGACGCCGCCAGCGGCGACATCCTGAACTGGACCCTGCCCTCTGGTGCTTCCGGGTTGACCGTGACCAGCACCTGGGTTGCCGCCGCCTCCGGTGCGCCCGCCAGGCGCGTGCTGAGCATCGCGGGCAATGCGACCCCCGAGCTCTATGGCCAGCTGCTGCGCTCGATCACCTACACCAGCAGCTCCACGACGCCCTGGCGCCGCGATCCGGCGGTTGTGGCCAGCAGCCGCACGGACGTGCAGCTCACCTGGACCGTGGATGACGGTTTCGCCACGCCGGTGAGCGCCACCAGCAGCCTGCGCTTCATCAATCTCAAGCCGGAGATCGCTTCGGGCACCGGCCATCAGCTCGGCAGCACCGATCCGCTGCCGATCGATTCGCTTCTGCGTGTCAGCGATCCCGACACCACCCAGCTGGCCTCAGCCCGGGTGCAGATCGAAAACCCCCAGATCGGTGACCTGTTGCAGTGGGATCAGGCTCTGGCGCTTGCCAGGGGCCTCACTGTGGCCTACGCCACCACCACTGCCGAGCTCAGCATCAGCGGTGTGGCTGCCGTTGAGGACTATCAGGCCCTCCTGCGCAGCGTCACCTACGCCGTTGACTGGACACGGACCGCGACCCCCTCGGCCGGTGCGTTGCGCAGCATCGCTGTCGTGGTGGTCGATGCCAATGACGACACCCGCGGCCAGGCCACCAGTGAGATTCACCGAACCACCATTCGGCTGGCCGCCATCGCCAGCGGACCGGCGGCAGGCCTGCGCGCCAGTGCCGTAGCCCAGGAAGACAACGGCCTGGTCACCACCACCGGACCGCTCAGCCAGCTGCCGGCGCTGCCGCTGTTCACCCCGGCGACCAGCACCCTCACCCTCAACGGCAAGCTCGCGGTCAGCGATGCTGATTTCGGCCAGAACGGCTTCTCGGGTCTGGTTCTCGACTGGTCTCCGCAGGCAGGGGTCGGTGCCGGTGGCGACAGCGCCGTCGCCAATCTGGGTCAGCTGACGATCACCCCCGACGGCAGCTGGACCTACACCGTTGACAACACCCACCCCACCATCCAGGCCCTCAGGGCTGGAGAGCAGCGTCTGGAATCGTTTTTGGTGCAATCCAAGGATGGCACGGCCCGGCAACGGATCGATATCACCATTGAGGGACGTGATGACTTGCTGGCTCAATATGCAAGTCGTGTGCTGGGCGTGTCCTCACAGGGTAAAGATTCGGCGAGCGATGTCTACAAGCGTTGGTATGCCAATCAGGCCCTTGGTGCCCCCAACAGCGATTTCGGCGACCTCGACACAGCCTGGTCACCCAGGAAGAAAAACAGCACAGTCAGCAATGGCTCGATTCCGGACGAAATCATTGAACTGGGATTCAGCCGCAGTGTTGTAGCCACCGGAGCCCGGATCTATGAGACTGCCGGTCTCGGCTTTATTCGTGAGGTGTCGGGAGTCTTTGTGAATGAGCAAGGCCAGAAGACCTACACCGATTTGCCGCTCTGGAGTGGAATCGATAATGCTGCCACCAATCAAAACCGGCCCGGCGTCCTCGAACTGAGCTTTGGCACGAACACTCAGCTGATCAATGGACTCAGCATTCTGGTCGACATTGATCACAGCAGCTTCTGGGAGCAGATTGACGCGGTCGAGCTGATTGGCCTTGCAACCCCTGCCACCTACCTGCCTCAGAAACCAACGATCGATGAGATTGCTGATGACAATCAAATCAATCTGGCCGAAAAAGCCGAAGGTGTCATGCTGTCCGGCAGCTACGACCATCACTCCACCACCCATGTTGACGTGCGCTGGGGTGGCAGGACATTCACAACCCAGCTCAACCCTGAACAGGGCCTGTGGTGGGTCACTGTGCCGGCGGCTGACATTCCAGCCGATGCTGCGGTCTCAACCCTGACCGTGCAGGCCTTTGATCGTTCTGACCTCCGCAGTGGCGATCGTTTCGCCTCCGCAGTGGTCACGGCCACGGTGGCCATCGACACGGTTGCTCCCGCACGTCCAACCCTGGCAACCGTCACCGGGGACGATGCCATCAACCAAGTTGAGAAATACGGCACCGGTGTGACCCTCAGTGGCACCGCCGAGCCTCTGAGCCAGGTTGAGGTCGCCTGGGACTACAAGCAGCCAAGGACGGTGCAGGCCGATTCCAACGGAGCCTGGAGTCTGTCCTTCCTGGCCACCCAGATCCCCATGGACGAGCGGGACAGCCACATCGTGGTGACCGCGATCGATGCTGCCGACAACCGTTCTGTGCCGCTTGATCGTCCCGTGATCATCGATACCGATGGTCCCCTGAAGGCCACGATCAATCCCCTGCACTGGAACAACACGGTCAATGCCAGCCAGAAGGCCGCCGGTGTGCAGGTCAGCGGCAGTGCCGAGCCCGGAGCCGCGGTTGCGGTGGGTTGGCTGAAGGCCGATGGCAGCCGTGTCAGTCACACCACCACTGCCGATCGCTCGGGGGTCTACGGCGTCGCCGCCGCTGCCGCCACGGTCACCCTGCTGTTCGGTGACACGGTTCTTGGCACAGCCAGCAGTGGGGAGACCGGTGAATACCTCTACCTGTTCTCGGCCGCAAATCTTGCACACATTCAGCAGAACGCCTCGAACCCTTCGCTGCTGCTCCGCGCGAGCTGGAGCGAGAACGGCGCCACCCGTGAGACCACGGCCCTCCGCCGGGTGACGGGTCTGTGGCAAGTGGCTTTCAGCGCGCAGGAGATTCCTGCCGATGGTCAGGCCACCCGGATCGATGTGGTCGCCACGGATGCCCTGGGCAACGTGTCCCAGGTGAAGAGCGACACGGTGTTGATCGACACCCAGGCCCCTGACGCCCCTGTCCTGGGTGAGCTGGACACCCGTCTCAATGCCCAGGATCTGCTCGACACCCTGCTGGTGAAGGGGGCGGCCGAACTGGGGGGATCGGTTGTTCTCAGGCTGTTGGGTGAAACCAGCGTTGCCCGTGCCAGCTCTGGGCGCTGGACCGCCCAGTTCTCGCCGGCCCAGCTGGCCCGAATCCGTGCAGCGGTGCCCACGGCGGGCGGCAGCGCCACCTTGACCGTTCAGGCTTTTGACAGCCTTGGCAATGGCTCAGGGTTGCTGAGCCAGGCCATCGCCATCGATGCCCTGCTGCCCGATTCCCCCACATTCACCAGGGCGGCTGGAAGTTTTGTCAGCGCAGTCGACCGCTTGGCAGGCTTCAGCCTCGGCGGCAGTGCCGAACCGCTGTCGAGCGTTGAGCTGACCTGGGGTCCCACCAGCCGAACCGTGGTGGCCGACTCCACCGGTGCCTGGAGTGTGCGCTTTGTGCCCGCTGAGATCCCTGCCGATACCGCCAAATCTGTTCTGCAGGCTGTGAGTGTCGACGCCGTGGGCAACCGCTCCAAGGCTGCCGAACTGCAGCTGGTGATCGATAGCGTGGCCCCCCGCCCTGAGATCCTGTCCATCGGGGGTCCCGACGGCACCCTCAGCCTCAACAGCGCCGATCAGCAGGTCAGCGGCCTGGCCGAGGCCTCGCGCAGCGTTGCCCTGTGGCTCAGTGGTGGCAGTCGCCTGGAGCCGCAGCTGCTGGCAGAAACAGTGGCTAATGCCCAGGGAGTCTTTGCGCTGATGCTGAGCTCGCTGCAACTGGCGGCAATCGGTGAGGGCAAGGGGCACCTGCTGGAGCTTCGCCAGAGTGACGCCGCCGGAAATGCAGCCGTCTCAACGCGGGTGGCCTTTGCTGTCGATACCAAGGCCCCCGAGCTCACGATCACCAGCATCGGTGGTGCTGATGGCACGGTTTCGAGTGCACTCGGCGATGCAGAGATCAAGGGCCAGGCCGAGCCGGGGCTGCCGCTGCAGCTCAGCGTCAATGGCCCGGCAGGTCTTCGTCCGTTGGGAATGCTCACCCCTGACCTCACAGGGCTCTTCAGCTTCACCCTCAGTGCCGCTGATCTGGCAGCCCTGGGTCAAGGCAGCGGCTTCAGCCTTGCCTTGACCCAGGCCGATGCGGCCGGGAACAGCAGCAGCCTCAGCCGTAGTTTCTCCATTGATACGCAGGCCCCAGCCGCACCACAGATCCTGCCGGCCGGTGGAAAAGATGCCACCATCTCCACCGCAGCCGGCGACAATCTGATCAGCGGGCAGGCACAAGCCGGTGCTGTTGTGACCGTTGAGCTGCTTGATGTCCAGGGGAGCTCCCGCCAACTGGGGCAGGTGGTGGCTGACGCCCTCAGCGGTACGTTCAAGCTCAGCCTCACAGAGGCGCAGGTATTGGCATTGCCCCAGGGCCGGGGCCTGTCCCTGCAAGCCCGCATCAGCGACGCAGCCGGCAACGCAGCGGTGTCTTCACCCGTCTCGGTTGATATCGACACCCTGGCTCCGGCAGCTCCAGTGCTGCTTGGCGTCGGCGGTGCTGACGCCACTCTGACCAGCGCCGTCGATGACAACAGTCTGTTAGGCAGCACGATCCCCTACAGCGACCTGGATGTGTTCGCTGACGTTGATGGTCTGACCGTGGCTTTGGGCAGCACCAGCAGCGACGGCAAAGGACTGTTCAAGCTGACGCTGCTGGCTGACAAGTTGGCCCAGCTGGGCCAGGGCCTGCGTCAGTTCTGGGCGGTTGTGCGCGATGCCGCCGGCAATCAATCCCGTTCCCCGGCTCTGACAGCCATGGTCGATACGGTGGCCGAGCAGGTGCCGCTCAACCTCTCCCTGGGAGGCGCAGATGCCGTGGTGTCGAGCCTCGAGGGTGATCGCACCATCCGCGGTCTGGCTGTGGCTGGTCGAGCCGTGACACTTGAGGCAAGGGTGCCGGCCCGCGGAACGATCCCAGGCTTCTCCCGCTCGCTCGCCACGGTGATGCCGGCTGCAGATGGCAGCTTCCAGTACACCTTGAGTAGTCGCGATCTCCAGGAGCTGGGCGAGGGGAGTGGCGTCCAGCTCGTTGCCAGTCAGCTGGATCCGGTGGGTAACGTCGGGCGCTCGGTCCCGCTGCTGTTCAGCATCGACACCACCGCCCCTGAGATTCCCCAGATCAGCAGCGTTGGTGGTGACGATGGGGTGATCACAAATGTGCTCAACTCCGGCGCCCCAGATGCGCAGGTGCGCGGTATCGCCCCAGCCGGCGCTGCAGTGTCCATCTGGGGGCGCGGCGATGCGACAGGATTCCAGTTGCTGGCCACCGTTGTCGCCTCCGCCGATGGAACCTTTGCCCACACGCTCACCAGCGCTCAGCTGTCCGGTTTTCAGCAGGGTTCCGGGAACCAGCTCCAGGTTCGTGTCAGCGATGACGCTGGGAACACATCGAGCTCTTACCCCTTCAGCTTCAGCCTGGAAACGCAGCCTCCCGCATCGCCCAGCCTCAATGGCCTCAATGGTGGGGCGTTGACATTTGATGCGGTTGCCCACGCCCTTGGTGGACTTTTATTCAGCGGACGAGCCATCGGTGCCGCTGCTGTGGAGTTGCAGCTGGCTGGCATTCCCCAGAAGCCACTTGCTTTGCCCAACAGTGATGGTGATTGGAGTGTCTGGCTTAGCAATAAGCAACTTGCCACCTTTGTGGCAGGCAGCAATGTATCCATCTCGCTCACTGCCCTTGGTCCACATGGTGACCGCTCCGCTGCCACCACAGCCACATTGCGTGTTGACTTCAAAGCTCCCGCCGTGACCAACGTGATTCAGGAGGGACAGTTCTTGCGTATTGTTCTCGATGAGGCTGTAGTCCTGCCTGCCACATTCCAGAGTTCCAGCTTCAGTGTTCGAGCAGGTACACGTTCAATACCGGTGCAAGGAGTTTTAAGTCAGACAACTTCCTCTGGTCGCACTGAACTGATCGTGCAATTGGGAGAAGTCCTCTCTACAGCATCTGTAATCAAGCTTGGATATGTTGGTGGTGGCATAGTCGATGCCCTCGGCAATGCGCTCCCCGCATTTAGCAATCGTGTTGTCACCCATGTTGTCTCTTCGGACTCGATAGGGGCTTCCTCGGCGCTACCTGTTTACAGCTATGAGACCTTCGAGCTCTCTGGCAACGCACCATCCCTGATCTTTGGCAATGACTATGACAATCAGCTTGTGGGTAATCAGTCGGATAATCTGCTGATTGGTGGTCGTGGGGCTGATTCGATCACTGGCGGTCTCGGCCGTGATACATACGTGTTCGTTGCTCTAAGTGACTCTTTGCTTTTTGATCCTTTAACGAGGCGCCCAGCAGTGGATAGGTTGAAGGATCTAGCCATTGGTACCGATATCATCGATGGCCCTTCGGCCATCCCTGCTTCTGCGATGCTCCATATCAATACTCCCTCAATGATTCCGACTGCTGACCTTTTCGAAGCACTGTTGCCTCCAGCCACTTTGCCTGCGTTTGGAGGATCAGTGATCACGACTGGTTCAGGTTCGTTAATGCGCACGTTTGTCGTGCTGAACGATGCAAATCCCGGTTACCAAGCTGATTCCGATTCGCTAATTGAAATCACTGGCTATACAGGGTTGATTCATGATCTCCGCATTATTTAGGGTCTCCTGAAAAAGCCAGATCCACTGCAGCGCAACTTGTTTCAGCGATCGAGACCCGATAAACTGACCTCGATCAGGGCAATCGACGATTGCTACAACTGCTGAGCGCTGCAGATGTACCGGAAACACCATAACGGGCAGCTTTCAATCGAGGACTTCCATGTGCCTTTCGGTGGCACGTTGGATTCGGACAACCGCTGGGTGATCTTTTCTTCCTTGATGCCTTGGGAAGAACTGGAAGAAGCATATGCTCCTCAATTCAACCCTACGACTGGCGCCCCTGCCAAGCCGGTACGGCTGGCGTTTGGTGCGTTATTCATCAAGCAAAGGCTGGGCCTGACCGACGAGGAGACCGTCGAGCAGATTCGAGAAAATGCATACATGCAGTTTTTCCTTGGCTTTGCCGGCTATTCCAGCAAGGCACCGTTCGACCCATCAATGATGGTTCATTTTCGCAAGCGATTCTCGGAAGAGGAGCTCAGTCGGATCAATGAACTCATTGCCGAACGGGGCAAGGCCATGGTGATGGAGGCCTTGGCAGTACAACAAGATGACGATGGCCCTCACGATCCAGACGCCGGTGTTGGCAGCCAGCTCTCAATCGATGACTTCGTGAAGCCGGCCGATTGGCCAGAAGGGAAGAATTGGGGAACACTGAGCATTGATGCCTCCTGCACACCAGCCGACATCACCTACCCAACTGATCTGAAGTTGCTCAACGAGGCCAGAGAATCAACAGAGCGGATCATCGACGATCTCTGCGAGCAGAGTTCAGATCTACGCAAACATCGACCCCGATATGACCGCGGCAAGGCACGTGCCAATTTCCTCAGAGTTGCCAAACAGAAAAAGCCACGTCGTCGCAAGATAAAAGCCACGATACGACGCCAGCTCGACTACCTACAGAGGAATCTTGACGCCATCGATGCCCTGATCGCTTGCGGTGCAAGCCTTTCGGCCCTGAAGACCCACTGGTGGCGCAAGCTACTTGTCATCAGCGAATTGCACCGTCAACAAAGCATCCTGCTCTACTCAAAAACCCGCAGCATGCCTGATCGCATCGTCAATCTGGTTCAGTCACACATTCGGCCCATGATGCGTGGCAAGGCAAGGGCTGCTGTTGAGTTTGGCGCCAAAATCAGTGTTTCTGTTCGGAACGGCTTTGCCTTTCTGCACAGGATCAGTTGGGATCCATACAACGAATCAGAAGACCTGATTGCACAAGCCAAGAAATACAAGCAAGAGCATGGCTGCTACCCCGAGCGAATCTGCGCTGATCGCATTTATATCAACAACAAGAACAGAAACTTCTGTACCAGAAACAATATACGGCTATCTGGTAAGCGATTGGGGAGACCGCCGAGAGACCCTGAGATCAATGCTGCTCACAAGCAGCAGCTCAGCGCAGATCAACGGAGGCGGAACGAGGTGGAAGGATGCTTTGGATCAGGAAAGAGGAAGTATTCCATCGATTTGATTATGGCGCGTCTCCCCAAAGGTGCAGAGAGCACGATCTCAATGGCATTTGTGGTGATGTGTGCAGAGAAGATCTGGAGGCTCCTCCTCCTCTTTTTTGTCACGATTCTCGCCTGGTTCTGCATCTCCCAATGGCCACGCCCCCTCTGGAGGGGGCTCACTAACCTATGGCAGCTTGAGACAGCGGATTCACTGGTGGCTGTATAGCTCAGCCCGTGAGGCGTGTATGCGCTGCTTTCTCAATGGATTCGGGTCTGGCCGGTGGTTTTCTTTTTCAGGAGTCCCTATTTAGATGCGTGATTGCCAATAAATAGCTGCCACGCTAATGGGCCCCTTTGACCCGTCAAGGGTTAAAGCAGGAACCGACGGCTGGCGAACAGATGATCGTTATGACTGTTTTTGATTAATCCCTAAGTAGGGGGCTCTCAGCAAGCTTCAGTAAAAGTACAGATCACTACTATTGAGAAGTGGTTGATTCGTCAAAATACAAATAGTTCCTCCTCTCCCGAATCCTCGTTTCGAGCCATTTTCATTCCAAATCAGCTCCCCTGTCTTGTTATTGTAGACGAAGGTGGCTGAGCCCCTAAGAGCTGAGGTGACAGATGATTCGGAGTTCGCTATTGCTAGGCTGATAGATTGGTTCTTGAAGTTATAAGATGATTTCGATATGGCAATTCTGTCTCCATCAAGTTTTGAAAAGTCAGTGATTCGGTCTGCTGTAGATGCATTTATCGAGGTTGGCCGAGTAGAGAGCTTGAAGATATCTGCACCCTCCAATCCCGTAAGGGTGTCGACCCCACCAGAGCCTCCATCAAGAACATTGTTTTTGATGTTACCAACAATGGAATTATTGAGTCTATTGCCTAAGCCTGTGGTGTTGTCGGCGCCGACCAGCACTAAATTCTCCAGATTTTCGCCAAGTGTCCAGCTAACAGATGACTGAACAGTATCAATATCACTGATAGGCCCTTTTTCAATGATGACATCATCTATTGAGTCTACGATATAAGTATCATTACCCCAACGCCCCTCCAGTCGATCTGTACCTCCAGCGCCATTTAAAATATTAGAACTGTTGTTACCGACTATATTATTGCTGGCCAAATTCCCGGTGCCATCGATATTTTGGGTTCCACTTAGGATAAGTTGCTCGCAATTAATCGGTAGTATGAACGATACATGCGATTCAATGGTGTCGTATCCTTCGTTGATCCCCTCAATCACCACATCGCCGATGTTGTCAATTATATATTTGTCATTGCCTAATCCGCCTTGCATCATGTCGGCACCAATCAGTCCGTCTAATAGATTATCGGCATTGTTTCCTCTGAGGATATTATTGTACTCGTTGCCGACAGCTGAAATTGGCTTGAAACCAGAAAGTGTTAGATTCTTGAAGGCGCTAGGCAGGCTAAAAACACCTTGCTTGCTTATTGTTAAGGTCTCAATATTGTGGGATGCAATCTTTTCCAGTCTTTGCCCTTTGCTATTGACTATAAATCCTTGATCTGTAGTGTCTGTCGGAGGCTCGTAGATAGCCCTGAGAGATGATGCGACTTCCAGTATTTGATCCGTGATATAAAGCGTTAGCTCTTTTTTGTTAAAGAGATTGATCTCGGTTCGACTGTAGTCAATCTCCTTTTCATTTAACTCTATCTTGAGAAAAAGCGGATTCAGCTCTCCGCCACCTGCAACCACAATTTCTTCTGAAAATAGAAGCACTACCGCTCCTTTTCGAGCCGTGCTATCGATCAGCTGCAGAGTCATTGGATTCCACTGGTAGAGTTTTAATGAAATTTAACAATGGTGTTTTTGTTGTCATTTTGCGTATGCAGTGTCTTGTTGATTTGCAATGTCTGTTTCATGGGATACTCTTAGAAGCTAGCACCGCCCAAGATGCTTGACAAGCCTCCTTGTGCGGCATGCGGATCAATGCTGGATTCGCGCATTTTTACAATTGTTTAGAACTCTTTTGAGTCTGCCACTCTGAGCACAGTTTCACAAATTTAACCATGGAGATCTGCTTCGACTGGCTAGGTATAATGGCTAATCATTGCTTTTACTGAAATTAGTTTAACCGGAGAGCTCATGTTCCCGAGAAACTAATCCGCAATGTAGCAAAAACTAAAGGCCTGTGCAGCGCTTATTAAATTCGGAGAAATTAATCAAGAGAAGTTGGTATAACCATAGTCAAGAATGATTTGTTGAACTTGGATATTCAATAAAACTGGGAGCTGCTGCTAGCTGTTATTATGGGCAAATGTTGACCATAAAATTCTGATGTGGGTGGTATTTATTTAGGCCAAGTCAATGATTAATGGTATTGCTTTTACGGCTTAGATGGCGGCATTCTGACTCTATGAAATTCGAAGTATTGGCTGGGTTCATGCCGAGCCAACCCCTACACAAGAGCCGTAGAAGAACAGGCCAACAACAAAAATAACGGCCATGCCGCCTGCTGTTGCCACTAGGAGGCTGTCGCGCATAGATCCACGGGCAGCTCTCCACAGACGCCCCTAAATCAGGCCAGATCCTTGTGACAGCAATGGATCTGGCTGGGAGAATGGGGTATGCAGAAGCCCAAGTCCTTCCGCCCCTGGCAGCCGGATCAGACCACCTTGTTGCCGCCCTCACCACGTGAGTGGCTGGCCGAGGATCACCAGGTGTATTTCTTGTTGGATCTGGTTGAGGAGTTGGATCTCTCGGAGATCCTGATCCCGGCTCAGGCCAAGGATCCCCGCGGCGAGAAGGGGTACGACCCGCGGATGCTGACGCTGCTGTTGCTCT
>Ga0194119_10001598_pt1 | contig 40856 bp, 37 predicted proteins | sample TA2MahC100mmetaG_FD_148620 | JGI IMG/M metagenome (GOLD analysis project Ga0194119, IMG submission 148620) | Freshwater microbial communities from Lake Tanganyika, Tanzania - TA2015018 Mahale Deep Cast 100m | ecosystem: Environmental > Aquatic > Freshwater > Lake | place: Tanzania: Lake... | reverse complement strand
TGACTTTGAAAGGAGCCATAGAAATTATCAAATACCACACTCATCATAACCATGTTGCATATATCTCTCACAGAAAGAAGGCTGTCGCCAAGGCGAAACTATTCAAAATCAATGTGTCGCTGTAGTACTATCCTATTGATAATAAAAAGAAATCGAAAAGTGGAAAAAGTTTTCCACTTTGGTTTTTGAATTTTTATTTTAGGAATCCAAAACGGACCTATCAAATCGAATAAAATGGGGATAAGCCCCGTTAGAAAGTCCCCGAGAGATTCTAATCTTCACAATGGGTAACCATCTGATCTTTCTAACGGGGTAAAGGGGATGGAAGACTTTGCCATGTTTTCTCATACAGACAGTTGACAATATAGAGTCTGTTTTGTATGATTGTAGTGAAAGTAATACAGTAATAAAAGGGGAGTAATGACCGATGGCGACGACCGTTAAAGTGAGAGAAAAATATCAGGTGACTATTCCAGAAGATGTCAGGAATCATATTCCTCTAAGGATTGGAGAACGGGTAGAGGTGGAGGCGCGAGAGGGTGAGATTGTAATCCGCCCTGTGTTAGAAGTTCCGAGAAGTCAGGCATGGTTCTGGAGTGAAGAATGGCAGGAACAAATTGCTCAATCTATGAAAGACATTGAAAAGGGAAGGGCAAGGGTTTTTAAAACAGTGAAAGAGGCGAAAAAAGAGTTTGGCGACTAAGATCGTACTCCCGGATACAGTGATTAAGAGAATGAACGATCTTCCCAAAGAAGTCAGGATAAAATTCTGGGAGCAGATTGAAAAGCTAATTATGAATCCTGCTTATCCTGGGCTGAGAAATGAAAAACTGGTCGGGACAATCCAATGGGCCTTCAGCATTACGATGAACTACAGGGCTACTTATATCCGGAGTGAATCGAGTATCGTCATTACAGGTATTGGAACACACAAAGAGATACTTGGGATTTGAGTTTTTTATCTAAGCCTTCTTCTCTTTTTCAGCAAAACAACTGAAGTTATTTTTATTGGGTTAGCAGGGTATTTAAGGTTTCCTTGAACACCGGGAAGGGTTGGGCGCCTCGGATTCGTTTCAGCGCCTTCATTTTAGTTGCGTTTGGCTCGATCACCCCGATGAGAAAGGTGGGCGTTCCTCTCACGCCTGATCTCTGACCTTCCATCATGTCTTTGCGAATGGCAGGCTCGTACTTTCCTTTTTCAAGGCATTGCTGAAATTCCGGCGTGTTGAGACTGAGGCTCTGGGAGTGGCGCACGAAATCCGCCATTTCCAGGGCGTTGATGTCGGCAAAGAGGAGGTCATGCATCTCCCAGTACTTTCCCTGATTGCCCGCACACCGGCTGGCCTCGGCGGCCTTGAGCGCTTTTTTATGAATTGATTCGAGGGGGAAATCAAAGAAGAGAAATTTGACCTTGCCTGTTGAAACGTATTCTTTCTCGATCTGCGGCCACGTCTCACGGACGTGTCTGGCGCAGTAGGGTCACTGATATTCGGAGAATTCAATCATCACGAGCCTGGCATCCTTGCTGCCCTTGAAGGGTCTGCCGGAGATGTCGATCAGAAGATTCTGAGGGTCCTCTTCGATGAGGCCCCTGGCCCGCAATACGCCCTTGATCTCCTGAAGGTCTTTCTGAATGGCCTTCTGGGTTTCCTTCATCTCATCTATTTCCTTGCGGAGGTTTTTGATCTCATCGGGGGCTTGCGATAGACCAGGGCTGGCACAGAACAAGAGGATGAGAATAAAGAAGAGGCAGATTTTTAAAGAAGGAATTTTCATGGGTTATCTCCTGTGGGTCGAATCATTGTTTATATTCAGATGTTGCAGGACTTTTTCGTAAAGGGCATTTGTCACGGCATCCGGCTTTGTTTCGAGTCCTGCTCTTAAAGCCTTTTTTTCTTCGGCATCTCCCTGCTTAATCAAAAGTGTAAAATGGTCCACATCCACCTCGCAAGACCCCGGATCGAGAAAAGCGCTGCCTTCATGAAGGTGAATATAGGATGAGCCGAAATCTTTATGAATGATGGGCTCAAGAGATTTCCTCAAGCGTTGAAGGGTGGTTTTGAAATTATTTTCTGCAATCCCTGGTTTCTCGTCAGGCCAGAGATCATCGATCAGCACCTCTTTGGCGACCCGCTTGCCTCTATGGGAGAGAATAGACATCAGGAGCTGTTTAGGCTGCTTTCGATCCCACTCTATTTCTTCAATCAGAGAATCTCCACGATAGATCTTGAATTCTCCCAATATAACTTGCAACCAGAGTGGTTTTTCCCTGGGCGGCCTGGCCGAGGATGAGGATTAATTTTTTATCTCTATTTTCATCAAGGAGGTCGAAGAGGCGGGGGCGAGGTAAGACCTTTGTTGAAAGAATAGGCGGTGTAATCTGCGAAATGTTAATCGATGGCTTCATCAGGAATTTCCCCAAGCTGTTTCCCAGAAGCATTCGCAGTATAGCAAACCCATTCGAAAAATCAACAAGAATTTGAAAATAAAAGTGTCAGTAAAAGCGTCAGTGTTAGTGTCAGCGGACGAAAGTAATTCAAATCTGTGTCATCGGTCCCCTCATCGGTGTAGTCAGAGATTTCTGTATCTTATCAGAAAACTCTAATTTTTTGCTTGACAGGACTGGCTGTTTTTCCTATAGGTATGGGAAGGGGTGACATCAAAATCTGTTTCATCAGGGGGGACTATGCGAAAATCTTTCCTTGACGGTAAAAAGATTCTGACGGTGGATGATGAGTCAGATGTCCTATCGGTTCTGGAAGAAGAGATCAAGGAGGCCTGCTCCAATTGCGTCATTGATAAGGCCAGCTCTTATGAGGCAGCGGTAGAAAAGCTGAAATCTCAGGCCTATGATGTGGTGGTCCTCGACATCATGGGTGTTCGCGGGTTTGACCTGCTGGAGCTCGCTGTGAGCCGGAAGTTGAAAGTGGCCATGCTCACTGCCCACGCTCTCTCTCCTGAAGCGCTTAAGAAATCGGTTGAATTGGGGGCGCGCGCCTATCTCCCCAAAGAGAAACTCGGAGAAATTGTTCCCTTTCTTGAGGATGTTTTAACTCTGGATTACATCCACGGATGGAAAAGCGTCTATGCGAAATTGAAAGGTTTCTTCGACGGTAAGTTTGAATCGGACTGGGAGAAGAAGACGGGCTTGAACTGGCAGGAATGGGCCAGTTGGAAAATGCCCATGAAGTGAAGTTTCCTTTGGTTCCGGACGGAGAACGGTACCCATCATTAGGGTAAGAAATGACAAGGGATTTTAATATTCAATACCCAAAAGGAGGAGCTTCTCATGAAAGAGAGTACGTTAAACAATAAATTGATCCTGGCCGTGGATGATGAGCCGGATGTGCTGACCGTCCTGGAGGAAGAAATCAAAGAGGCCGCTCCCCATTGCCGTTTCGATAAAGCGACCACGTACCAGGAAGCGGTGGAAAGGATGATGGCGCTCACCTATGACATCACTATCCTCGATATCATGGGTGTTCGCGGGTTTGACCTGCTCAATCTGGCTGTGAGCCGTCATTTCCCTGTCGTGATGCTGACCGCGCACTCTTTAAACACGGAATCGCTAAGAAAATCGATTGAATCAGGAGCCAGGGCCTACCTTCCGAAGGAGAAATTAGGAGAGGTTGTCCCTTTTCTGGAGGATGTGTTGAGACTCGAATATCTACCCGGATGGAGCCACCTCCTGGATAAACTTGGAGGATTTTTTAACGCCCGTTGGGGGGAGAACTGGAAAAAGACGGACGAGAAATTCTGGAAAGAATTCGACGAGAAGGTCGCCTTCATCAAGAAATGAACCAACCTTGGTTTAAGCAGGCACGCCCTACCATAAAAGTTGTTCTCCAGTAAGAGATGCAAGCGGTATGTCATTTTCTCTTCTCTATTCTTGTCCGGAGTTCATCAAGAGTTAAGAGATTACCTGGGGAAGCCTCGTATCTTCTCATCCTTCGGCCCAGCTCTTCCATATGGCTATGAATGACAGGTACCGAAGATTCATCCGAAGCAATACTATCCCATAGATCTTCGACCAACAGGATTTTTTCTGGGGTGCTTAATTTGGTGATTTCATGCATATCACTTACTATAACTCATACGCTCTGGTCAAAACGCAACTTCGAGAAGGCTTGTTTCAATTTCCTTGAACAACTCATTCAAACCTTCCTGTATCCTAATTGTTTCTGAAATGGCTGTAATGACTTTGCAGTAGTGAGCCACTTCATCGGATGAAAGTTGCCTGCCCTTACGGTCCTTGAGCCATTTCTCAGCCACTTGATAACCCCCGATGTGATATTCCCAGACCTCGTTGAAAATGCCGGTAAACCATTTCTCAGGATTGATGTGAACACAGGCTTTATTTCGATCGTAGGACACTTTTTCCACACGCAGGTTGCCAGAACCTTCACACTTTGCGATAGGCTTGATAAGCTTCTTGGACTTGAGCAGGTGGAGTTCAACAAGCTCCTCGCCCTTCTTAGTGAGTTTGTTAAAAAGCTTGTAGTCACTTGTGAAAGGGACGCGGGGAAAATCTGTCTTTAAAAACTCCGCATATTTTTCCCGATAGACATTGGAGTAAAGAACAGCATAGATGTAATAGAAGATTTGCTCCGGCGAAGGTTGCTTTTTATAAGCGCTTGATAAGGATTTAAACAAATCAGGACTGATGTTCGGATGCCGAACCGAATATGCTGCCGCCGGTTCAAAAACGAACATGGTTTGATATCGAGAAACTCCTGTTCTCCGGCTTGAACCACCGGAATCAGATTCTTTATAAAGATACAGGGGAAATTGGTAGATGATTCCTTTAGCACTTGCAAAAGTGCGGTTATCGACAATGTGCTCGCTTACCAAAAAGTGATTGTATTGTTCATGTAGAGCAACCTGTCGCATAGCGATTAGTGAAAGATTTTGTTGCAGCATATGCAGCATGACTTCCCGGCGTCCTCGTTCGATGACGGCATCATGATAGAACAGATGCCGAATGTCAAAAGGGCGATAAAGGATTTGAGTGTAGTATTTGTTTTTCTCTCGTTCATCGACAATTATGTTCCTCGCAGTCTTCAACTTCCATGCACCAGTATCTTTTAGATTAAATGCATGAGCGATGAAAATGTCGCCCAGAGATGGATTAGCAAACTGCTCAATACGGCGTTGAAGAGGACCTTTCTGGAAGTCAATGACAAAATGATCTCTGGCCGTTACAATTCCCACACTGTTTACCGGAAAAATTTCCGGAATGCTCGGATAAGACTGAAAGCGCCTGCTTAACCGTTCATCTCTTGGGACAAAGAGGTAGAAGGGAGAAGAAGGTTTGATCTCGGTCCATCCTTTCATTCGCAGGTCGTGTCTCAATAGCCATTGATACTTATCGTTTCGAAGCCCCCATATTTCGCTGTGTTTGATCCTTCTGGGGTGCGCCCCTTTTCTCTTCACAAAGAGGGCAATGGCGACGCCCTGCTGGATGTCGAAGACATTCTCGTCTTTGGAGCCGTTGGGGGTTTTTTCTTTTTTGAGGGAGTTTCCGTGAAGGTCGAGGATGTATATTTCATCGAAAGAATCCATCAGGGATTGGCGCATTCCCCGAAATGTGGGGTTATCAAGATAACTGTGATTCGTGATGAACCCGAGGACACCTTCGTCAATCTGATCAATCTTCCATTGAGCGAACCGGATAAACTTGACATAATCATCCTGAAGCCACTTGGGGTTTTTCTCACCAAGGGGTTTTCCATCCACCATTTTATAGGTTTCTATTTGCTCTTTAATCCAATTGCCTTTGTTGGCCGAATGGCCGGAGTAGGGCGGGTTACCAAGAATGACAAGAATTGGCCTCTCTTTCTTAACTCCAGCAGCAAGGTGGGATTCTTCCGAAAGGGAAGCCATCCCCGGAAGCGATGTCTGGGCAAGTTCTTCTATTTCAAGCGTATTTGTCAAATAGAACTGGAATCGTTCATCGCCAGAGAGTTTGTGGCCCAACTCTTCAAGGAGGTAACCCATCTTCAGGTGGCCAGCGGCGTATGGAGCCATCATCAACTCAAGAGCAAAGAAGTGCTTGAGGATGTGATCTTCAATAAATTTTGCCTTTGAGCCTACGCCGTACTTGCTGACAAATTCGTCCACAGCGAGTTTTGCCGCTTCGGCGAGGAAGGTGAGCGTTCCCCCAGCAGGATCGAGCACGGTTACGGATGGCGTGGCAAATCCGTCCTGACGCTTAAATTTTTCTTTGAGGATGATGTTGAGGGAGCGGACAATATAAGAGACTACGGGCTCGGGGGTGTAATAAACGCCTCGCCTTTCTCGCTCTTGAGGGTTGTACTCTGCAAGGAAAGTTTCATAAAAATGGAAAATCGGATCGCTTCCTTTGCCCTCTTTGAAATACTGGTGAAGGATGCTCGTGACATCGGCCACAGCCAGAACCTCTGCAATGTCATCAACTGTTGCCTGGAGCTGTTCAGACGGATCAAATGAAATGAAGTGAAAGATGTCGCGCAAAATACCAATTGTCTTAGGGATGAGATCATAGGCAATCACTCGATTGAATGCACCATTGGTCCGGGTCCTGGCGGCAAAGAGGCCATAGGTGATAGTCTGGGCATACAGGTCAGCGAATTCGTCCGGCTTGAGGTTGAAGATGAGATGTTTCTGGAATGCCTCATAGAATCCAAGAATTTTCTTGGCGCCTGAACTGGAAGTTTCGCGCATCTCCTCTTTAATGACCTGATCTCTGAGGAAGCGGGTACGTGTGGCCAGTTCTTTAGCCAGACTTTCGGCGGTGAATTTTGTCGGCAGGGAGAATTGGAAGAATTTTTCCAAGAGAACGAAAAACTCTTCAGTGTGCTCAGCGGGAGGAATGACTTTCAGTTTTGTCGGAATATATGGACGGGCAAGAAGAACATGGGCAACACGCTGTCCGCTGCGGTAAAGCCGGAATTCATAGAAGTTTGTCAGGATGAGGTTTGGAAAAGTGGAAATGTAGCGCTTCAATTGGTCGGAGGTCTCGATTTCATCGAGATTGGCCTTGGGCGGCTTGGCTTCCACATAACCGACTTGAGAATGCTTTCCATCCCAAACCCGAAAATCTGGATTACCTGCTTCGGTCTTTTTGGGTAATACAGTGACGTGGGCCTTTTTCTTTCTTCTGGTTTCGGAGAACTCTTCGAGAAGCGCCGCAAGAGCAGGGTAGTAGGATTCCTCGCGGGCATCCCCCTGCCCGGTGATGGATGCGATCTTTTGGATGTAGGTTTCAATCATAGTCTATCGGTCATCTGTTTCAGAGCCCGCCGAAGGCAGGCTTTTGTATTTATGAAGCAGACCCAATATACATCTTTTTTAGAATTTTTGGAAGTGCTGGCTATTGGATAATTAACAACAGTCTCAAAATAATCTTCACATAACCCCGCCTGCCCTCCCCTTATCTTAAGGGGAGGAATAACCCCCTCTTAGATTAAGAGGGGGAGAGGGGGAGTTATTTATATGAATTGCCACCCTATTATGAGACTGTTCGGGGATTGGAGTGCTTGGCTCCTCTTCATTTGTGGATTATGCGGCTTCTTTTTTCCCAGAAGTTTCTTCCTGGTAGAGTTTGGCGATGAATTCGGTGAGGTTGTAGATTTCAATTTTCTGTTTCTGCCGCTTGGCATTTCTAAAATTGTGAAGGCAGGAAGGGCATTCGGTCAACAGGATCTCGGCTCCTGTTTCTTCAATGATCTGACTTAAACGATTTCTTGCAATCTTCACAGATTCCTTTGCAAACGCTCCCCTGAACCCGCCGCCTGCGCCACAGCACATCGCATTTTCCCGGGTTCGCCTCGGCTCCACGAAGTTGGGAGCAATCTTTCGTATGATCTCCCTCGGCTCATCATAGATTCCAGCATGGCGGCCTAAATCACAGGGATCGTGATAGGTGACTTTTTTATCCGTTTTCACTGTGAAGTCAAAGTCCTTGAGAAATTGTGTGATATGCTTAATTTCCAAGCCCAGATTCTTGTAAGAGGGATGGTCTTTGAAGACACGGTAACAGTAAGGGCAGGTGGTGATCAGGGTTTTGGCTCCGGTTTTTTGAATCTCTTCAATATTGCGGCCGGCTAAATCTCCCTTGATCTGATAACCAACATCATCCAGCACCCCGCTGCAGCAGACTTCATCAATCATCGTATAGTCCACTTTCAGGATGTCGAGGAGCTGGATCGTTTCCTTAACGCTTTCTTCTTCTCGATAAGTTCCGACACAGCCTAAATAGAGAACGATCGAGGCTTTTCCTTTTTTATGCCCCCAGTCGTGTCGCTCTGTTTCGCCGTAGATGTTTCCATATTTTTCAATGGTTTCGCCCATACCTTTGAAAAGGTTTTCAAAACCCACCCCGACCATTTCCTTCCGCATGATTTTAACCGCCTCCTGCGGGTCAACTCCGGAAGGGCAATTAGTCGTGCAGTTCATGCAGGTTGTACAGCGAAGAAAGGCTTGAGCTACGGTTTCGGTCAGTGGGAGTTTTCCCTCCATCACCTCTTTAAGAAGGATCATCTTGCCACGCGCATTGGTAATGGGCCTTTTGGTCAGATCGAAGATGGGGCAAACCGCCCGGCAGAACCCGCACCGGGAACACTGGACGATCGCCTTTCGCATTTTTTCATCGAATTGGAGTTGGGTGGACATGGTTTCTCCGAGGTATTTATCCAGAGGGGAATGGGTTATTTGCAAATTCGAAATCCGAATATCGAATATCGAAACAAATCCGAATTTTTAAAAACTTCTTAAACTTCTGTTTGTTTGGGACATTTGTTATTTTGTTCATTCGATATTGTTTCGAGTTTCGTGCTTCGAATTTCGGATTTTCATCCATCGAGGGCTCTTTTCCCTGGATTCATAATGTTATTTGGATCCAGTGTCTTTTTGACCTGCCGCATCAGGGCCATCTCCACAGGGTCGTGCTCTAAATCCATATAGGCTGCCTTGGAGAGACCGATGCCGTGTTCTCCGCTCAGCGTGCCGTTGAGCCTGATGGCGAGGCGGAAGATCTCTTCTTCCACTTTTTTAGTTCTTGCAACCTGGTCGGGATCATATTCGTCAAAAAGAATCTGGGGATGAAGATTTCCATCGCCTGCATGGCCGAATGTGGCAACGACAATATCATATTTTTTAGAAATCTCCTGAATGCCCACCAATAACTCCGGTATATGAGAGATGGGCACGGTCACATCGTCCAATGTAAAGCTGGGACTCACCCGGGCGAGTGTCGCATAGGCAGATTTGCGGGCCTTCCAGAGAGTGAGCCGTTCTTTTTCATCTTTGGCGGTCTTGATCTCGATGGGGTGATTCTTTTTCAGGATGGACAGAACCACCTCCATCTGGGCCTCCACCTCCTCCCAGGTGAAACCATCGGTCTCTGTCAGGATCAATGCCTCTGCATCCGGCAGGGCGATGTCGGTATTCTCCCTGATCGATTGAAGCGTGACTCTATCAAGGATTTCCATCACGCTGGGAAGGACTCCGCTCGTCATTGTCTGGAAGATGGCGTTGCCTGCATCTTCCAGCCTGGCATACGTAGCCACCGCAGTCATGGCATGCCTGGGCAAAGGATTAATCTTTAGGGTGACCTCTGTGATAATTCCAAGGGTTCCTTCTGCTCCGATAAAGAGTTTGGCCAGATCGTACCCCGATACACATTTCATCGTGTAAGAGCCTGTGCGCATCAACTCGCCAGTGGGCAGGACGACCTGAAGGCCCAGGACATAGTCGCGGGTCGTGCCATATTTGGCGCCTTTGATCCCGCCCGCATTGGTGGCCACATTTCCTCCGATCGTTGAAACCGAACTGCTTGCCGGGTCCGGAGGAAATACGAAGCCATGTTTTGCAAGTTCCCGGTTGAGGGTATCGCAGACGACACCTGCCTCTACCCGGACGTAACGGTTTTCAATGCTCACTTCGAGGATTTTATTCATTTTCGAGAGGTCGATGATAATGCCTCCCTTGATTGGAACCACGCCTCCACTGAGACTGGTCCCGGCTCCCCGTGGGATGACCGGTATCTTATGCTCATTGGCAAATTTAACAATGGCTAATACCTGTTCTGTTGATTCAGGCCAGACTGCGGCATCGGGCCGATGGACATTTATGGAGGCGTCATAACTGTAAGGCACTAATTCTTCTAATTGATCGGTGAAATTGTCCGATCCGACGATTTCTTTCAGTTTTTGGATCATCAATATTACTCCTTAACTCAGCATAGTCAGAAACAAATCCCGCCTTAACGGAAGAGTTGAGGAAATCCGAAATCCGAATATCGAAATCCGAAATGGTTCGACTTTGCTCACCATCCTGAGCTTGTCGAAGGACAAATTCGAATTTTCAAAATTCAAATTCCATAAAGTCTTGTTTGTCTTGAATCCCGCCTTGGCGGGAAAATTTGGTCATTTGACATTGTTTCGAATTTTGGATTTCGTGCTTCGTATTTATTGAATACATAGTCCAAAATAATTCCATTACTATTTATGCACAATCTTATCATAAGCGACTAATGGCGGGGGGCTTTTTTGACTTCGGCTTCCACATAATTGAGGTGTTCGAGGATTCTCTCTCTGGCTTTGTCCGGGGAATGACTCTTAATTGCATTGATGATTTTCAGATGTTGATCAAGCAATTTTTTTATTTTTGTCCGATCTCTAAAAACACTTCCTACCGATTCCCTGAGAAGGTCATAAATGCCGGACATGATATGCGCATGGATCGTGTTATGGGTCGCCTGGGCAATGGCCAGGTGGAAATCGGCATCCTGTTTCTCCCAGGGCCTTCCTTCTTCAAAGGCCCTTTTCATATCGGCGATGACGGTTTCAAGCTTTTGAATATCTTCTTTGGAAGCCCTCTCAGCGGCATGATAGGCAGCCCAGACTTCGACAGCCTTTCTTACTTCGATGAGATCGAAGATCTTCTGCTCATCGGCCTTAATCAGGAGGGTCAGGGGGTCTTCGATTAATTTTGAAGTGACTGATTTGACAAAGGTCCGCTTAGCCTGTCTGACCTCAAGGAACCCGACGGAGACCAGGGCGTTGAGCGCCTCCCTGAGGGAAGGGCGGCTTACGCCAAGCTGTTTAATGAGATCCCGCTCAGGCGGAAGGCGGTCGCCAGGCTTGAGCTTGCCATCCAGGATGAGTTGTTTGATCTGATTGGCAATTTCATCAGAGACTTTCGTGTGTTTGACGGATTTAAACATATCCCTGCTCCAATGGTCTTACCATTTGTAAATGATGGCAGATTCTTTGTCAAGTTGGTTGAGGCAATGTGGTCCGTTTAGAAGATTAGTAAAACGGTTATGGGTGACGACGCTCGTATCGAAGCAAGAAGCTCGAAATTGGAAGCTCGAGTTTCCAAGACTCCATACGAGCCTCGATACGAGCTTCGACAACGACAAACGTATGTTTCCTCACTTCAAAAAGGATTTAAAAGATTCGGTGGTTTGCCGGTTGTGAGAGCGGCGACCAGATTCTCAGCGGCCAGCATGGCCATCTTATGCCGTGTGGCCTGAGACGAGCTGGCAATGTGGGGCGCTAAGACGACATTCTTCAGGTCGAGAAAACCAGGGTTGAATTTAGGCTCATTTTCAAAAACATCGAGGCCTGCGCCTGCAATCGTTCCCGAATGTAGCGCCTCGATCAGCGCCGCATCATCCACTACGCCGCCACGGGAGGCATTGATGAGAATGGATGTGGATTTCATCTGCTTCAATTCAGCCTTGCCGATGAGGTGGTGTGTGGCTGAAAAGTAGGGGACATGGATCGTCACAATGTCCGCCTGCGAGAGTAATTCTTCCTTGGTCACAAAGGTTGCTCGGCATGCCTTTTCAACTTCCGGCGACGCCCTCATGACGTCGTGGTAGATCACCTTCATCTCAAAGCCGATTGCCCGATGTGCTACCACCTGGCCAATGCGTCCAAGTCCGAAGATACCCAGCGTGGCATGATGGATATCCAGGCCCAGAAACTGCTTCAATTTCCATCCGTCCCACTGGCCAGCACGGAGGTAATCTTCTGCTTCGGATAACCTTCGGGCTGTGGCAAGGATCAAGGTCCAGGTAAAATCTCCGGTTGTATCATCCAATACCCCAGGGGTGTTGGTTGCCATGACCTTTGCTTTGGTGCATGCATCAATGTCGATGTTGTTATACCCGACGGCAATATTACAGACCGCTTTCAGATTCGGACAGCGTGTTAAAAGAGAGGTGTCAATTCTATCCGTAAGCGTAATCATAGCGCCCTGCTTGTCAGCAAGTTTCGAAGCGAGGGTTTCAGCGTTAATCGGGATATCCGATTGGTTCGATGTTACCTCGAAATATCGGGAGAGGTAGTCGAGGATATCCTCAAACACCTCACGGGTTACAAGGACTTTTGGTTTCATGGTTTGACCGCAAGATATTATGTTGATGAACCTTGGCTCGGGTGTCGCGCAAAGCGGCTCAAAAAATAGATCATCAGGCAACCCACTATGATCACCAGAGCAAATATGATGGTTGAATGTACAGGCAATTTGGTGATCAGTGACCAGAGGATAAAATTACCGATGACTGGGATACCTACTGATAGCAATTGACGCATCTTTGGATCTCCTTTTGAAACTTCCTTTTTACCCCGTTAGAAAGCCCCGCAGCTCTGCTGCGGGGATGGTGGTTGTTTCCTTTTCAGCGAACACGGGGTTTAATGCCCCGTGTGAGCTTCCCCGTTAGAAAGTTGAAAACTTTCTAACGGGGTTTACTTTTTCATAACCCCCCTTCATCTCCCCTTAGCTCAAGGGGGGATCCATCCAGCCTCCCCTTAAATTAAGTCGTTGCGACTCGAAACCGAGGAGAGGTGTGGAGGGGTTATGGACCTCATCGATTATAGGCCAAAGTCGGGAGCCACAATCCAATCTGAGGAAATATGTACAACAGAGCTATGGCGACCACCTGGAGCGCCATGAATGGCAGCATTCCAAGAAAGATCTGGTTCAGTGTCACGTGCGGCGGCGATACGCCCTTCAGGTAGAAAGCGGCCATGGCCACCGGTGGTGATAAAAACGCCGTCTGCAGGTTGAGCGCAACCAGCAGGCCAAAGAAGAGTGGATCGATGTTGAAGTGTGTCAGCAGCGGGAGGAAGATCGGCATGAAGATGACGATGATCTCCGTCCATTCGAGCGGCCAGCCGAGCAAGAAGATAACAACCTGCGCCATAATCAGGAACTGCGTTGGCGTCACGTCGAGGGACAGCACCCACTGATTAACGACTTCCTGTCCGCCAAGCAGCGCAAAGGCCGCTGCAAACACACTTGAACCGATAAAGAGCCAGCAAACCATTGCGCTTGTTTTTGCAGTGAGAAAGACCGATTCCTTGATTGCTTTAAAGTTCAGTTGGCCATAGGCAGCTGCGAGTACGAGACCTCCAAATGCTCCCATGGACGCTGCTTCGGTCGGCGTTGCCAAGCCAGCAACGATGGAACCGAGCACTCCGAGGATGATCAGGGCAAGCGGGAAGAATGATGTTAGCAACAACTTGAAGATCTCAAGCCTGGTGAAGTTGAAAATCGAATAGAAGCCGATGAATAAGGCGACATGGACTCCAACCGTGATCCAATACCACATGGGAACGGGCTTGCGCTCACCCGGTGCGGCTGCGGGTTCAGCCGGCTTCACTTCAGCAGGCGGTTTTGGCGCTTCAGCAACGGTTCCAGGTGCTGGTACAGTTTCTGGTTTGGTCTCAGCCGGTGGTTCCTTTAAGCCACCGGCTTCTTCAGGTTCTTGCAAACCTCCTGCCTCGGTTTTTGTCTCCTCGGATGTTGTCTCGGCTGCCATGCCCATTGCTTGTACGCCCTCGACCTTGGCTTCTTCCGGGGCTGTTGCCATGAAGTAGATCGAACCCACAATGAATGCAGCTGCGAATATCGGGAGCAATGTAATGAGGAGGTGGCTGTACAATGTACGTTTTGGGATGTTCGGATTGCGCTTGCTTTTGATTTCCCCGATCAGGCCAATCAGGGCGTTCTTGCTCCTGGTCTTGGAGATCACTTCCATGAATTGAGGCAGATCCACACGCTGGTCTTCCTCGGAGAGCGGCGGCGCAAGACTCGGTTTGATCTTTGTGGAAACAATGATGTAGCCGACATAGAGGGCTGATAACATGGCGCCGGGGATGAAAGCGCCAGCATAGAGCTGAACGACCGACACACTGGCGGTGGCGCCGTAAAGGATCAGAAGAACTGACGGCGGGATCATGATGCCAAGGGTACCGCCTGCGCACACAGAACCTGCAGAGAGCCTGATGTTGTATCCAGCCTTGAGCATTGCCGGGAATGCAAGCAAGCCCATCAGCGTCACGGCTGCGCCAATGATGCCGGTGGCAGTGGCAAAGATGGTGCAGGTTACAATGGTTGCAACGGCCAACGATCCAGGGATTCGCGCGGTCGCAAGGTGCAGACTTTTGAACAACCTTTCGATCAGGTTGGCGCGTTCGACCAGGTAGCCCATAAAGACAAATAGGGGAATTGAAATCAGCACATCGTTATTCATAACCGCAAAGGCGCGTGCGACCACCAGGTCGAGCACGTGCATCACCGCTGTATCCGGGGTCGTACTGCGGTAGGCTAACCAGGCGAAGAGCGTTCCCATGCCCATTAATGTGAATGCCGTGGGAAAACCGAGCATGATCGCTATGGTGATCATCGCCAGCATCAGCAGGCCCAGGTGGCCGCTGGTCATATTCCCCCAGGGCATTAATGAGAACACCAGAATCACCACAACAGCCATGCATGCGAGTCCAAACCAGGCTCCTTTTTTCATTTGCCGCTTCCTTTCTCGTGCGTCACGAATTCATCGAGTTTGGCGATATCCTCGTCCTTGACATGCACCATTTCCTTCAGTTTCTCGACATCGACCTCCTCGACGTCTTCACCACGCGAGGGCCATTTGTTGTCTTTCAGGCAGCGAACGCACCGAATGATTTCGACGATGCCCTGTACGAAAACGAACGCCCCGGCGATCGGGATGAAGGTCTTGAAATGATAGATCGGCGGGCCATCGGCAGTGATGCTTGATTTTTCCCAGATCGCCCACGATTCACCGGCATAGATATAGCCGGCCCAGATGAGCGCAACCACCCCGGGTAGAAAGAAGGCGAGAAACAGGATCAGATCAGAAGCGGCCTGGACTCGAACCGGTAAAAAGCCATAAAGGACATCGCCGCGAACGTGTCCTTTCTTTGCGAGCGTATAAGCGCCGGCCATCATGAACAGGATCCCGTACATCTGGAGCATGAGATCGAAGGCCCAGGCATGCGGCGCATCAAGCGCATAACGCGCGAACACTTCATACGTGATGAGTAAGGTAAGCGACAGTATAAGCCAGGAAAACGCCTGGCCTGTATAGGTACTGACCTTGTCAATAGTAAGGAGTATTTTTTGCATGTGCGATCCTTATCATTATCGAGAGGAATTACCTGAATCGTAACCTCTCTTCAGTTTCCAATAACATGTAACCCCCCTCAATCCCCCCTTAATTTAAGTCGTTGCGACTCGAAACCGAGGGGGAACGAAGGGGGGTTATCTTCTACCCAATAATCAACCGCCCGAACATCGGGGCGGCTGATAGATAATGCTGTAAACCCACTTACTTCTTCGCTGGAGCCTTTTCGGGAGCCTTAGGAGCAGCAGCAGCAGGCTTTGCCGGAGCTCTCTTGGGTACGAAGTAATGGTTGTACGCCATACGCCTGTTAACCATGTAATCCATTTCCCAGGCTACCGCGCGTTTCGCAAATTCCCTCTGCGATTCATAGATTTCTTTGAACAGGGGGTTTTCAGCTGACTTCCTTTCTGCGATCCCGTCGAAAATTTCGAGCTGCTTCTGGAGGATCGAATCCGGAGTCTTGTAAAACTTGACCTTGGCTTCGGTCTGAAGCCAGATATAGTCTTTTGAGCCGCGGTCGATTGATTTCCACCACATGTCGGTATTGGCTGCCTCCACAGCGTTTGCAAGAATGGCTTTCATCTTGTCTGGTAGCGCATTGAATCTGTCCTTGTTAAACAGAATTTCAAATTGCTCGGCGTTCTGATGAAAACTCTGGAGCATGCAGACTTTCGAAACATCCATAAAGCCGAGTGCGCGGTCGGAAGAAGCGTTATTAAATTCCGCTCCATCAAGCAAGCCGCGATCCAATGCAGGAACGATCTCAGCGCCAGGCAAGGCATTCACGGCTGCGCCCATGGCGGTGTACATGTCAACGGCAAGTCCCACGGTACGGAATTTCATTCCTTTCATGTCATCAAGTTTGGTGATCGGTTTCTTGAACCAGCCAAAGGGCTGTGTGGCCATCGGTCCGTAAAGAAACGAAACCACGTTCGCGCCGATGGATGCATAGATCTTATCCCGCAGTTCTTTGCCGCCGCCGTATTTATACCAGGCCAACAGCATATTCGCATCCATGCCAAAGGCAGGGCTGGAACCAAACAGGGCCATCGCATGCTGTTTGCCGTAGGAGTAAACGATCACGCCGTGGCCGCCGTCGAGAGTTCCTTTAGATACGGCATCAAGCAGAGCGAACGCGGGGACAACGGCTCCTGCGGGCAGCACCTCAATCTTAAGATCGCCTCCGGTCATGTCATTCACTTTTTTAGCATAGTCAAGGGCGTATTCATGGAAGATGTCCTTGGTTGGCCAGGTGGACTGCCAGCGCCAGCTTATCGGTCCTTGTGCTTTGACGACCGCTGGAAAACCCATGGTTGCAGCGGCTCCTGCTGTGACCGCTGCCGTTTTCAGAAAATTACGCCGAGACACTTTTTCTTCTTTAATCTGTTTTACCTTTTTCATTAAGTCTTCCTCCTTATTAAGATTTGGGTGTGAAATAAATTATTAATCTCCTTATCTGCCATGAAGCTTAGAAGCCGGAAAAAAACGATGAATTAAAAATTCACCTCCTTCCCCTATACAAGTTGTTTCGAAGACGAATGGATAACAAAATTTAAACCCTTCTATAGGATATTTCTTCCTTCATTTCAAGGCATCCAATTCTTTTCTATAGGGGTGGGGTTTTTAGATTGTTTCGTCGCTCCAGAGCAGAGGAAATTCTATTATGATTTGAGTTCGATCTTCTGGTTAAACAATCTACCGAATGAGCAGCCCCCAGGGAAATCGGCTCACTGCAAATGAAACTCAAATTTGGACAGACCATTGACTTATTTATAGAACTTTGGGAAACTCCATAACATTGGGCGCAAACTTTGTCAAGAAGAAAATTAATATAGGGAAATAAAATGACAGAGGGTTCTCTCGAAGACAATCCCCGTTCTAATCAAACTTTTTTTATGGGTTTTATTCGAAATCCAGTTATTTCCACTTAAGGTTATCTTAAGGAGGGTTGAGGTGGGGGGAGGTATCCTTCACCCTGATCAACCCCTTATATCTATTTAAATAATCGGAGCCTGACTAAAACCTCAAATACGTATGGGTCTATTCTAATTGGACCAAGAATGAATTGGTTTGTTGGTCTGACCATTTAAGTTATATTGACAAGGTGTTTGTCATTTGTTATAAGGTAACGCAAGTTTGGTGGTTATCAGAATATCAGGTTGTTGAATTAGGAAATAAAATCTCTAACCCCCCTTCATCCCCCCTTAAACTAAGGGGGGAATAGAGGGGGGTTACGGATTTTCATGGTTCGTAGGCGTCCTCCGAACATGGGACATTAATTTGCAATTTGAAATCTGAAATTAAAGTTGGGAGGTTGTTATGGCTCGATTGTATGAATATCAGGGAAAGCAGTTGCTCAGGGCTTCAAAGGTTCCCATTCCTCAAGGGGAGGTGGCCACCACCCCTCAGGAGGCAGGAAAGATCGCCGCAAAGATTGGTAAACCCGTAGCCATCAAGGCCCAGATCTGGGCAGGAGGGCGAGGAAAAGCCGGGGGCATTAAGTTCGCATCGAACCCCCAGGAAGCAGAAAAAGTCGCGGGTGAATTATTAGGGGCCACCCTGAAGAATTTAACGGTGGAGAAGGTTCTGGTTGAAGAGAAACTCGATATTGATAAAGAGTTTTATGTCGGCGTCATTATCGATGCGTCGAGAGAAGTCCGGGCGCCTATCATCATGTTCAGCACAGAAGGGGGTGTGGATATTGAATCCGTGCCTTCGGAAAAGATAGCACAGGTCACGGTGGATGTTCTCCGGGGGGTCCGCCTGTATGATGCTCTCAACCTTGCGGTGGCATTGAAAGTCCCCAACAAGAACCTGACAGCCATTGCCCAGGCCATCATGGGGTTGTTTCAAACCTTCAGGGCCTATAACTGCAGGACAGCCGAGATTAATCCCCTTGTTCTGACAAAGGATGGAAAGATCCTGGCTGGCGATTGCCGGATGGCCATTGATGATTCTTCTGTCTTCCGCCACCCAGAACTTGGCATTGATGTTGCCCGAGAGGCAGCAACTCCTCCGACAGAGTTAGATAAAGTCGCTTGGCAGATTGAAGAAGGAGACCTGAGGGGAACCTGCTATATTGCTCAGATGTCTCCTGAGATTAAAGAGTTGAACTATGTCGGATATCATGGCATCGGAGGAGGAGGGGCTATCCTCGGAGTGGATGCTTTAAACCGGCAGGGATTGAAGATTGCCAACTATGCGGATACGAGTGGAAACCCGACCGCAGCAAAGGTTTACCGGGCGGCTAAGTTGATCATCAACCAGCCTGGTATTGAAGGATATATGCTGGGCGGGTTCATCGTTGCCAATCAGGAACAGTGGCATCATGCTCATGGCGTGGTGAAGGCCCTTCGGGAAGAAATACCGAAGCGGCCTGGTTTTCCCTGCGTGATTCTCCTTTGTGGAAATAAAGAGAAAGAGTCAATGGAGATATTAAAGGAAGGGACAGCGGATTTGCCCGGAAGGTTCGAGTTCTATGGGAGCGATAAGGTTTACGAAACCGAATTCCTGGCCAAGAGAATGAAGGCGCTGATATTGGAGTATCGAAAGGATAGAGGAATAAGAGAGCAATAAAAAAATACTTTATGCTCTCTTGATTTCACAGATTTCAAGAGAAGATTACAGAGATTTTTTTTGTTGTATGCCGAATCTGTGTAATCAGTTATTAATCAGTGTAATCAGAGGTTTCTTATTTTTATAGAAACCTCGTAAAGGAGGAATAGGAGATGGTTGAGTTTAAAGAGAGAACGATCAAGGTCATCATCGATGACAGCAAATGCGCAGAATGCAAGACGCACGCCTGTGTGGCGGGGTGTAAAACCTTTGCCCGGGGGATTCTGGTGCTGAAAGATGGAAAACCTGCCCTTGGAGGCGATGGAGACTATGCTGAAAGGGTCGGGACAGAATGTTTGGCGTGCGAGTATGAATGCTGGTTCAGGGGAAATAAAGCGATTAAGATTGAGGCTCCAGTGGCTGGATTGAAAGAGTATTTGGAAAAAAGAGGACTATCACTTGCATAAAGAGATTTCCGCGAAGGCGCGGTGTCGTTTGATGTCAAATTTCAGATTGCAGATTGAAAATGTACGACATTGAAATTTTCTTCATGTCACCCTGAACTTGGTTCAGGGTCTGGTTCATGAGATGCTGAAACAAGTTCAGCATGACATTTTGTGTAATCTTTAAAGACGGAGGCAGTGAAAAATGGCAATACTACTTAAAAAAGATACGACGGTACTTGTTCAAGGAATTACCGGAAGGGAAGGGTCGGCACGGGCGGCCTTCATGAAAGGATATGGCACAAAAGTCGTGGCAGGTGTGACACCCGGCAGGGGTGGAGAGGAGATCTCCGGAATACCTGTCTACAATACGGTTGCAGAAGCGGTTAAGGCCCAGGGCCGTGTTGATGCGAGTGTGACTTTCGTGCCCGGCCCCGGACTCAGAGACGCTGTTTTTGAGGCGATTGATGGAGGCATTAAATTTATATCCATGCCTGTCGAGAGGGTTCCCCTGTATGACATCCTTGAGATGATGGCGTATGCAAAACTTCACAAAGTTCAGCTCCTCGGGCCCGGATCAATCGGCGCTATCAGCCCCGGGATTGCTGTCATGGGATGGCTGGGAGGTTCCCCTGAGTTTGCCAAGAAGGTATTTGTGCCCGGGCCTATCGGAGTGATCTCAAGAAGTGGCGGACAGTCCGGGACCGTTCCCTGGGCCATCAAGGAGGCGGGGATGGGGGTAAGCACGGTGCTACACATCGGGACAGAGCCGGTTCTGGGTATGTCCTGCGGCGATATCTTGCCCCTGTTCGAGAAAGATCCGGACACAAAGGCGGTTGCGATGTTCGGAGAGATTGGCGGACCATACGAAGAGGAGGCAGCCGAGGCGGTCAGAACGAAGGCTTTTACAAAACCCCTTGTGGTTTACGTGGCAGGGGCCTGGGCTCCTGAAGGCATGCGGTTCTCGCATGCGAGCAGTATCATCGAAAGAGGGAAGGGATCGGCCAAGGATAAGATTAAGTCTCTGAAAGAGGCAGGAGTCCATGTGGTGGACCGGCCCGATGAAATTGCTCCAACCCTGAAAAGATTGATAAATGCTTAATCTTTAAAATCCGAAGCACGAAATCCGAAATTCGAAACAATCTCAAATGACCAAATTTTTAATGTTCGAAAAAATTTAGGACATTTGAATTTTGAAAATTTGAATTTGTTTCGGATTTCGATATTCGAATTTCGAAATTGGAAATTATGGGAGGTGTGCTATGACAGTAATGCGATCAGTGTTTTACATTCCGGGAAATAATGAGAAGATGGTTTCAAAGGCGCCAGAGACTCCAGCCGATATCATCACGCTGGATCTCGAGGACTCCGTTCCCCCTGCTGAGAAAGCAAGGGCCCGTGAGATGGTTCGGGAGAACCTGAAGTTTGCCGGCTCCGGTGGATCCACGATTTATTCCCGAATCAACAACTGGGAGACCCTGATGACGAATGATGACCTTGAGGCCATCGTCTATGAGGGGCTTTCAGGAGTCTGTCTGGCCAAATGCGGAGGGCCGGATCATGTTCAGCGCTTGGACTGGAAACTGGAGGAGCTTGAGAGAAGAAGAGGACTCCCCGTGGGAAGCATTGCCATCCAACTCCTGATCGAAACAGCCAAAGGGGTGATGAATGCCTATCCTTCAGCCATTGCAAGTAAACGAGTCAACTCCCTCATCTTCGGCGCTGTGGATTACACCAAAGATATGAGAGTGAAACTCACTACCGAAGGGGACGAGCAATTCTACGCACGGGCCCATACAGCGGTGGCTGCCAGGGCAGCGGGTTGCATTGGCATTGACTGTCCTTTTGTGGCCTTCAAGGACACCGAAGCCTTTGAGAAGAATACGCGCTTCGGCCGTCAGTTGGGCTATGAGGGAAGAATGCTCATTCATCCGAGCCAGATTGAGCCATCACACCGAATCTATACCCCGGCTCCCGAGGATGTGGAATGGGCCAAGGGAGTGGTCAAAGTCTTTGAGGAAGAGGGCATCGCCAAAGGCGCGGCCGCTGTTTCCTATTTGGGGAAGATGGTGGACACTCCGGTCTATGATAATGCGAGAACGATCCTTGCCATCATGGAAGAGATTTCAGCGTTTGATGCAAAAAGAAAGAAATAATGTGATAATTTTATTAAAACATTGAAGAAGGGTAGGGGAGGCTTTAGCCTCCCTCCTTCTTTAGGGGCGACTAAAGTCGTCGCTACCCGTATTAGAATATGTATCGCCCTCATTTACCCCGTTAGAAAGTTGAAAACTTTCTAACGGGGTTTACTGAGATAAAAGGCAACGTCGGCAGTAAATGCTACAAAAAAATGAGGGTTTTGTTGGGTGTTTAAGAATGCGAATTATCATTGTTGGGCAGGGTCCTTTTGGGGAAAAGGTTTTAGGGGCTCTGATTCAAAAAGGTGAAGAAGTGGTGGGTGTCTTCTCTCCTCCGGATAAAAGAGGGGAGCCACTGAAGACATTGGCTGAGAAATCAAACATTACTGTTTATCAGCCAAAACTGATGAAAGATTCCCAGGCCTATCAAGATTTTATTAAGTTACAACCCGATCTTGCGATCCTTGCTTTTGTCACTGACATCATCCCCGAAAATATTTTAAAAGTCCCGTCTCTTGGAACCATCTGCTACCATCCTTCATTATTGCCAAGACATCGCGGAGCGAGCGCCATTAACTGGGCAATCATTCAGGGAGATATTCGGACGGGATTGACCATTTTCTGGGCGGATCAGGGGATTGATACCGGTTCCATCTTGCTCCAGAAAGAGGTGGAGATAGGCCCGGATGAGACCACAGGCGCTCTTTATTTCAATACCCTCTTTCCTATGGGGATCGAAGCCATTGTAGAGGCAGTTGATTTGATCAAACAGGGCAGGGCGCCCAGAATTCCTCAGGATGAATCAAAGGCAACCTATGAACCCCCTTGCGATGACCGGGTTGCCTCCATCAATTTTGAAAAACCAATCAATGAGATTTACAATTTAATTAGGGGATGCGATCCCCAGCCGGGCGCCTATACTACCTATAAAGGAAAGAGGGTCAGATTCTACGATGCAAGGAAGAAACTTGTGCCTACAGGGAAAGGGGCTGGAGAGGTTGTTGCGATTGAAGAGGGGGGCCTTCAAATCGCTGCTCAAGGCGGGGTCATCGTCGTTGGCAAGTTGAGAGTGGATAAAGGTAAGGTGGGCCCGATAGAATTTGCTCAGTCGCTTGGAATCAAGGTTGGAGATCGGTTGGGAAAAGATTGACAAGAGGAATTTTGGAATAGTGGAATACTGGAATATTGGGTAAAAATTCTGATGGGGTGATGGGGAGATATGGAGATGGGGAGAAAAATATTATTCTTCTTCGAGTTCCCGATTCTCGGTGTCTTATTTTGTGCTTCCCATTATTCCATTATTCCAACATTCCATCATTCCGTATTTTAAGGAGGTCTTATGCAACGTGAGCAGATGATAGACGAACTGACAAAGATTGTTGGGAAGGAGAATGTGCTTTTTTCGGAGACTGACCTGTTGCTCTATGGTTACGATGCATCCCTTTTTTTAGGTAAACCCGATTGCATTGTCTTTCCGGGTTCAACCCAGGAGGTTTCTCAGATCGTCAAGTTTTGTTACCGAGAGCGCATCCCTGTCATTGCAAGAGGGTCGGGAACGAATCTGAGCGGCGGAACGATTCCCACACGGGGTGGGATCATCCTTCACTTCTCCAGGATGAACAAAGTACTTGAGATCGATATCGAAAACCAAAGGGCTGTCGTAGAGGTGGGTCTTTTTACCCTTGCGCTGAAAAATCAGTTGGCGCGTTACGGATTTGTCTATCAACCTGACCCTGCGAGCGAGAAAGTTTCCACCTTCGGAGGAAATTTTGCCGAAAATTCAGGAGGCCCACACTGCCTTAAATATGGTGTGACGACCAACCATATCCTGGGCGCTGAAGTTGTTCTGCCGGATGGAGAGGTGATTCAAGTTGGCGGCAAGGCGCTCGACCATCCCGGATATGATCTGACAGGACTCCTAGTGGGTTCAGAAGGGACGCTGGGAATCGCCACCAAACTGGTCCTCCGGATCATGCCCAAATCCGAAGCAGTCAAGACGATGCTGGCTATCTACAATTCATTAGAGGATGCCGGCAGAACCGTGTCTTCTATCATCGCTGATGGTATTATCCCAGCTACCCTCGAGATCCTTGATAAATTGACGATCAAGGCGGTTGAGGAATCAGTGCATGCCGGGTTTCCGCTCGACGCAGAGGCTGTTCTTCTCATTGAATTAGATGGGCTTAAAGATGGAATGGAGAGACTGGCAGAACGGATCATGGATATCTGCAGAAAGAATAATGCCCGTGAAGTAAAATCGGCGAAGACAGAAGCAGAGAGAATGCAACTGTGGGCAGGCCGGAAGGGGGCATTTGGCGCCATTTCAAGGCTTCGTCCCAACTATCTGGTCTGTGACGGAACCGTGCCGAGGACCAAACTGCCGGAGGTATTGGTCAAGGTGATGGAGGTGAGCAAAAAGTATGGCCTTGCCATTGCCAATGTCTTTCACGCGGGAGACGGAAACCTCCATCCTCTCATCCTCTTTGATGAAAGGGATAAAGAAGAACTGGAGAAAGTTCATCTGGCTGGATCCGAGATCATGAAATTGTGCGCCGATGCAGGCGGAACCATCAGCGGGGAGCATGGCATTGGCACAGAGAAGATGAAGGAGATGCTTTTCATCTTCTCCCCTCAGGATATCGGCGCCATGAAAAAGGTGAAGAAGGCTTTCGATCCGGAAGAGATTTTTAACCCCGGGAAGATCTTCCCGGAGGTTCAGGCGTAAAAAGAATAAAAGAAAATGATACAAATGGAATCACCAATAAACACTATAATAACGCCCCCCAACCCCCTCTTAATTTAAGAGGGGGAGAGGGGGAGTTATTTTTTGGGATCGGGTTATTGGTGATTAATTTTCCGAATTGCATTATTTGAGGAGATGGATATGCCCAAAATTGAGAAATTAATTCTTAGGTTAAAAGAGATCGTCGGGGAAGAGAATATCGTCAAAGATCCCGACAAACTCAAACCCTTTGCCATTGACGGGAAGAAGCCGAAAGTGGTTGCGTCTCCGGGGACGATCGCTGAGGTTTCAAAAATCGTTTCCTATGCCGGCGAACAAAATCTTTCCATCTTTCCTATGGGAAATGGTTCGAAGATGGGGATCGGCGGTATTCCTAAGAAGGCGGATATTCTGCTTCATACCACTCGCCTGAACCGGATCACAGATTGTGATTGTGATAATCTCACTCTCTCTGCAGAGTGTGGAATCACCCTGGACGAGGTTCAGAAAAGACTGGCACAAGAAGGGAAAGGGTATTTTCTACCGCTGGATCCCTCCTTTACGGAAAAGGCTACGCTGGGCGGGATCGTGGCGACCAATTCGAGCGGACCCAAGAGGCTGCTTTACGGCACAGCAAGAGATTTGATTATCGGCACAAAAGCTGTTTTTCCCAATGGAGATCTCGTAGTGTCAGGCGGGAAGACAGTGAAGAATGTCTCCGGATATGACATGTGTAAACTTCTGATTGGTTCTTACGGGACACTAGGGATTCTCTGTGAAATAACGTTTAAGCTCCTTCCTCTTCCGGAGAAGTCGGCCACTCTGCTTTTTTCTTATACCACCCTGGAAGGAGCGGTTCAATTCGGGCAGGACATCCTCCGCTCCCAATACCTTCCATCATCTATCGAAATCCTCAATGGAAGTGCTGTCAGGAGGATAAGGTCTCTGGCAGGACAACAGGGAGATTATCTGGTTGCCATCGGATTAGAGGGCGTAGCTGAAAGCATCGATCGGCAGGTCTCCGAGATGGGAGAAAGGGCAGGGAAGAAAGCCGCTCTTGGGACAACGGTTCTCCAGTCCGAAGCCCATTCCTCTTTCTGGAAAACCGTCAGGGACTTTCCAAAGGGACTGGTTGATGAAGGGTTCCAGTTCATCTCATTTAAGTCAAATATGTTGATCTCAAGATGTGGAGAGGTGATGGGCCAATACGAAAAAATCGCAAAAGATTCAGGCCTGGACTGCGCCCTTGTCTGCCATTCTGGAAACGGAGTGCTCTACTCCTATATCCTGACGGGCAAAAACCTGCGATCGAAAAAAGAGTCCCTGCTCGGCCTCATCAAAGAATTCTCTTCCGTGGCGGCTAAAAACGAAGGCGACCTTGTTGTGGAAACATCCTCTTCTGACATTAAAAAGAGGATCGATGTCTGGGGAGAACCAAAAAGCGACTACGAGATCATGCGGCGTCTGAAACAAGAGATCGACCCCAAGGGAATCTTCAACCCCGGACGGTTTGTTGGAGGCATTTGAAAATAAAAATCCGAAATTCGAAGCACGAATTTCGAAACAATTTCAAATTACCAAATTAATAATGTTCGAAACGGATTGTCGTTTAAGAAATTTGAATTTTGAAAATTTGGATTTGTTTCGGATTGGTCCGAAACGGACGCTTCGCCCGAAATTCGGATTTCGAATTTTTTTGCCATTCGATTAATTCAAGCAGTATTGTTTAAGGAGCAAAACATGAATAAAGAAGAGCTGAAAGTGCAATTTTATGATGAAGTGGCTAAGTGCAACCATTGCGGGTTCTGTCTGGCTCACTGCCCGGTTTATACCATCACGGGGAGAGAGTGGGCGACCCCCCGCGGCAAGAATGCGCTAGTGAAGGCAATTATCCAAGGCAAAATCGACTGGACGCCGGAAATTGAAGAGACGCTCTTCCGGTGCACGGGCTGCAGGCTTTGCACCCAGACCTGTTTCCCGGCGGTGGAGACGAATCAGGGGGTTCTGGCGGGACGGGAATGCCTGGTCGATAAAAAACAGTATCCGAAAGTGATCGACCGAGTGGTCGAGGCGCTGGAGACCCATTACAATATCTTGAGCGAGCCGAATGTTAACCGCACCCTGTGGATGGAGAAACTGGAAAACCTTCCGGATCATAAATTCCAGAAAGAAAAAGCAAAGGTCATCTATTTTGTAGGATGTGTGGCAGCGTTCTATCCGATGGCCCAAAAGATTCCACAGACCTTTGTCCAGATTCTGCATAAGGCCAATGTGGACTTCACCGTGCTGGGAGGGGAGGAGTGGTGCTGCGGTTTTCCTCTGATCCAGGCTGGAATGAAAAAGAAGATGGAGACGTTGATTGAACACAATCAGGAGAAGGTCAAGGCCGTGGGCGCTGAGGCCGTCGTCTTTTCCTGCCCCTCCTGCTATCATACCTGGAAGGAGAAGTATCAAACGGGCGCCGAATTGCTCCATTCGACCCAATTTATCGAAAGACTGGTCGGAGAAGGCAAGATCCTATTCCAGAATGGGGCGGACAGAACCGTCACCTATCATGACCCCTGCGATCTGGGGAGGAACAGCAAGGTGTTCGATGCTCCCAGAAATGTTTTAAAGAAAATTCCCGGACTCAACCTGGTGGAATTAGAAGGAAACCGGCAGTTGAGCATCTGCTGCGGCGGTGGTGGAGACCTTGAGATGATCGATCCGGCTCTTTCTGCTGCGATTGCACAGAGAAAGATTGAAGAGATTCAGAGAACAGGGGCTGAAGAAGTCGTGAGCTCCTGCCAGCAGTGCATCCGGACGATCTCGGGTAATGCCAGAAAGCAGAAGATCAAATTGAAGGTAAGGGATATTACCGAAGTTGTGTTGGAGGCGATGGGGCCCTCTTAGTCCGGTGGGTTTTTTAGAAAAACAAAAAGGCCCATTCATTGTAGATTAAAATAACATTCCCTGCTCGAGACGATCTCCGTCCTCGATTTCTGCTTAATGAGGATGGTTCTTACACCTCTTACCATCGAACGTATTAGAAGGAAATACCATGCTGATTATCGGTGAACGGATCAATGCATCCCGGGAATCTATTGCTAAAGCGATTTCTGAAAGGAATGCCGCTTTTATTCGGAATGAAGCAGAAATACAGGCGGGTGCTGGCGCCGGTTATATTGACGTTAATGCGGGGACGTTTGTCGGGGAAGAAGCAGAACATCTCCAATGGGTGATTGAGACGGTTCAGGAGGCGATCGATCTCCCTCTCTGTATCGACAGCCCGGATCCTGCGGTGATCAAAGCGATGATGCCCCTGGTGAAGAAAATTCCCATGATCAATTCGATCACTTTGGAAACTTCAAGACTGGAAAGCATTCTCCCGATCGTAGCTGAGCACCAGGCAAAAGTCATCGGCCTCTGTCAATCCGGGGACGCTATCGCAGATACAGCTGAGGCAAAGGTGAAGATGGCCGGGCAACTTGTAGAAAAAGTGGAGGGTTCAGGTATTCTTCTGGATCGCCTGTATATCGATCCTCTTGTTTACCCCCTTGCGACCAATGACCAGTCCGCCTTAGCGACACTGAATGCGATTGAAAAAATCATGAAAGAGTTTCCGGGTGTTCATACGACCTGTGGCCTCACCAATGTGTCCTATGGTTTGCCTAACCGGAAGCTTGTGAACCGCACTTTCCTCGTATCCGCTATTGGCCGTGGTTTGGATTCTGTTATTATGGATCCTACGGACAAGCAACTCTTTGGAGCGCTCAAGGCAGCCCTCACCATCTCCGGTAAAGATGAATTCTGCATGCAATACATTTCAGGATTCAGAGAAGGAAAGATAGAGTAACCCCTCTCCCTTTACCGACCTTCCCTTATTTCATAATCTGGGGGTAGAGGTTCAAAACAGGGTTTAAAGGATATCAGGTTACCAGGAAATCAGGAAGCAGTATATCAGGGTATCAGGATATCAGGAAAGCCAAAGAAAAGAATTTTTAACCTGATGCCCGGATGTCCTGATATCCACTACCTGATCACCTGATATTCTGATAACCGCAAGACCTTTTTCGGATTTAATACATGGTAAAGGTTCTATGAACTATCTTGTCATTGGTTGTAATATTATGAAGGAAGAGCTTCTGCGGTTTCAGACCGAGGGAATCTCCTTCATTTTTCTTGAGCAGTCGCTCCACCGAACCCCTCAGAAGATGAAGCCGGTCATTCAAGAGGAGATTGACAGGGCTGCGGAGCAGGAATTGGATTACGTTGTCTTGAGTTATGGACTTTGCAGTAACGGGATTTTAGGTGTAAAGGCCAACCGGCATCCCATTGTCATTCCGAAGGTTCATGATTGCATCGCTCTTTTCTTAGGGTCCTGGGACAAATATATGGAAGAGCAGACAAAAGAGCCGGGGACCTATTATCTTACCAAGGGATGGATCGAGGAAGGAAAATCTCCGCTTGGAATCTACCAGGAATACTGCAAACGCTATGGTCAGGAAACTGCTGAATGGGCGATCAAGGAAGAATTGAAGAACTATACAAGAATTGCCCTGGTGAATATGGGGGCAAACTTATCAGAAGACCATCGGGAGCATGCCAGAGAGAATGCACGATTTCTTCATCTCAGGTATGAAGAGATGGCGGGGTCGTTGGCATTTTTCGAAAAGATGCTCCGGGGATGGTGGAGTAAGGATTTTATTATCATAGCACCCGGCGAAGAAGTAACTCAGGGGTTGTTCTTAACTCCTTAGATTGATTCTCTGTGGAACCAATTTTGAACCCTTGATGGTGGAATAAAACCCGAAGGGCAGGTGGCCAGGCTTCGAAATCTTTAGGATTGCGGATTATTGATAGTTTAGGTTCATCCGGGAATTGAGTGGGTAACCTCCCCTTAGGTTAAGGGGAGGTGGGGAGGGGTTACTTTTCGTCCCAGCTCAGATAGGATGCTTTCCATATCAAGCAATACCTCATTGTCCAAAAACCGCATAACCTCAATCCCCTTGACTTTCAGGTATTCTGAACGAACGGCATCATATTTCTTAGCCTTGCATCGGTTGTGCTGTTCCCGTCTAATTCTACTGCGAGTTTCATGTTTGGACAATAAAAGTCTAAAATATAAGGCCCAATGCTGTATTGGCGGAAAAATTTCATTCCATAGAACTGCTTGTTTCGGAGGTATGCCCAAAGGGCCTTTTCCGCATCCGTCTGATTACGCCTCAATTCCCTTCGTCGTTGCTTTAATGCCGGGTCATTCTGAAGGTATTTCATAACTCCCCCTCACCCCCTCTTATACTTAAGAGGGGGAAAAGCACCCATAAAAAAGCCGGATGAATCATAGTTTAAGGGAAACTTTCGTTGTTAATAAAAATGATGTTTTATTTGGGCTTGGAACGTCGGAGATCTACCTTTAACGGTCCCGCGCTGCCTTCGTCCCGCAGGGCGGGGCTTCGCGCAGGCAGGCCTAAATCTTACTTTGCTGACCACCTGCCCTTCGGGTTTGGTATCTCTCATTCAAGCTTAACGGATCTGGGGGATGATGTTGCCGCCGGAGGGGAAGATGGCGACATCCGCCTGAGCCATCTTTTTATGAACCTGTTCGATCGCCTCCTGTATGTTAGAAGAGTATGAGAATTTCATCATCTTCACCTGTTCCTCTGAAAGCCCCTCGGTGACGTGGACGATATTGAACTTATCGGCTATCTCTTTGAAATAGACGACCTGCATGATGTAAGAGATCCCGAATGACCGGAGATGTTCAGGGACATCTCCAACGATCAGACGCCGATGAAAATCTTCGGCACTTTCAGGGCTTGCCATTTCCTTAATCAGAGGCATGATGGGGCCTGCCTGTTTCTGTGGAGCCGCCCAGATGATCGCTCCTCCTGATCGCGTGCTAAAACAAGCCATGACCAAGGCTTTGGTTGCCTGCACCCCGATTTCCAATGGAGCAGCCGATGCAATGGTTATATCCGCAAGCTTTGGAAGAGGAACCAAATAGAGGGAGGCGGCATATTGAGAGGCTTCCCGGTGTTCTTCCCAGGGATTTCCTGCAAAGGCGCGGATGACCTCCCTTTTCTCATTGATGATGAAGTCGAGTTTAAAAGCCAGTCTCGATAACCGACCCGCATCTGAAATATCCTCGAAGAAATGATTTCCCTCCAGTAAGTTGACTCTGCTGTTCCGGTGTCGCATCCATGTAAAGTGGTGATCTGCTACGGACCGGTAGGAACAGACACCGGGCATGATGATCTTACATCCTCCTCCATATCCTGCGATGGGGTGAGGCATGCATTCTCCGACGCCGATAATCAAGTCAGCGAAGGCAACGCGACGGTTGATCTCGACCAGTGTGCCGCGATGGGTCTTGCCGATAATCACATTATCCGACGCATGAGGGTCATGTATGAAGAGACGGTTTGTCAGACGGGTGAACGCCTCTTCTCCGACTTTTTCTTTCAACTGGGTAAGCGTTGGAATAGGGTGGGTGCCGAGGGCGCAGATCCCATTGATACGGGAATCCGGGATGCCAGCCCGGTTAAGGCGATTGAGAATTTCAGGCAGGGCCAAATAGGCAGGTGTGGGGCGCTGAAGGTCATCGAATAAAAGAACAACCTCCATGCCAGGCCGGGCCAGGTCTTCTACCTTAGGGGATCCAATGGGGTGATCAAGTGCCCGCCGGATCTCCTGGATCGGATCTTTTACACCGGGAACAGGAGGTTTGTCCTCGCTGGTGATCACATTCCATCCCGTTGGAAGGGTAAAGGTTATTTTCTTCCCGTCATAGTTGAGATAGTTGCCCATTCTGTTGACTCCTTTAAATTATTAACAGTCTCATAATAGAATAGACATTATTTAAATGAACTTAAGCCTTCCAATAGATAAAATAACTCCCCCTTTCCCCCTCTCGGTTTCGAGTCGCAACGACTTATTTTAAGAGGGGGGTTTGTTCCTCCCCTTTCCGCCAGAGGCGGATCCGCTCTGGGCGGAAAAATAAGGGGGGGTTAGGTGGGGTTATGAGTCTTTTGGGCCCTGGCTGCCATGTATGTACTATTTTGAGACTCTTAATAGCTATCAGATCATTGATAATATATAAAATGATAGAGTAAAATTGAGCGGTTGTCAATTTTTAAAGGTATTGACAAATTAAAATAAACTGGGGTACAGTACACCTCGTGAGAAGGCTGGTTATAAAGAACCCCAAGACTATCCGGAAAAAGGTTTATGACTATTTACGTGAGAGACTCTTAGGGGGAGAGATCCCTCCTCATGAACATCTGATTGAGGCCAAGATCGCACAGGAGATCGGTACATCCCGGACACCTGTCAGGGAAGCGCTTCATAATCTTGAAATGGAAGGCCTGATCAAATCGATCCCAAGGGTAGGGTATGTGGTCAAGCCCATCAGTGAGCAGGAGGTTGAGGAGATCTGTGAAATCCGGGCTGTCATCGAAATGTTAGGAACCCAGTGGGCTATAGCCAAAGCACGTCTGAAACTGATCGAGGAACTGGGGGAGAATATTCGTCTCTCCGAAAAGGAGGTCACAAGCAAAAGGCCAAAGGCATTTATCGATCTGGATGCCCGTTTTCATGAGATCATTGCCAAACATAGCGGAAGCCAGCGTCTCCTTGAATTATCCCAGACGTTGAGACGTCATATGTTAAGGTATCGAGTCGAATCCATTTATTTAGTTGACAATGTCGTGAGGGCCATTGAGGGGCACAGAGGAATCCTTGAGGCGATCAAAAAAAAGGATTTGGCAGAGGTGAATCGGGCGATCCAGTTTCACCTCCAACAATCGAAAAAAGATATCCTGAAATATGCGTTTAAAGAGGAAACTGTGTCATAATAAGAGTCTTAAAAATAGTCTATACATAACCCCACCTAACCTCCCCTTATCTCAAGGGGAGGAATGAATATATTCCCCTCTTAGGTTAAGAGGGGGGAGGGGGAGTTATTGTTATACCCCAATTGAGCCATAATTTTTGGAAAATCCCCTCTAACTCCCCTTTGCTAAAGGGGAGAACCCATTATTATCCCCCTTTGTAAAAGGGGGATTTAGGGGGATTTTAAAATGAAGCTTAAACCTCTCTGAAGTAGCCTATCCATCAGAGAAATATCTGAAAGAGGTAATTATTTTTCACTCAATTGGGGTTATAGATTGCAGCTATAAGATCGTTGGTGGCATCCATTCTATTATGAGACTGTTAATAATTGAAAGAAATGGATTGTTGATATTACGACACTTTGTAGAGACCGAAGAGGAAACGAGTTGATTTTATGATCGAGATTAAGTTTAGAGGCCGTGGAGGGCAGGGAGCGGTTGTCGCTTCGGAGATATTGGGAAGAGCTTTTTTTCTGGAGGGGAAATACCCTCAGTCTTTTTCTCTCTTTGGATCAGAACGGAGGGGCGCTCCAGTGTTTGGGTTTTTGCGTGTGGATGATCAACCGATTCTACTCAAATGCCAAATCAAGCACCCGGACCAGGTTGTCCTGTTCGATCTCTCATTAGCCGATGAGAACGAGATCTCTCAAGAACTGAAACCCGATGGGATCCTTCTGGTCAATACGAGCCGGGAGATAGGATTCTTTGAGGGATGGAGAAAATTTAAGATTGGTTTGATCCATGCCAGCGCCATTGCCAGGGAGGTCGGGTTAGGAGACACGTTTAATACGGCGATGTTGGGAGCCTATGTCCGTTTGACGAACTTGATCAGGATGGAGGCCTTGACAGAAGCCATCCGGAGCATGGCTCCCTCCAAGGTCGAAAAGAATATTGAAGCTGCCGTGGAAGCTTACAAACAGACGAAAATCTACGGAGCAAAGGAACCAAACCCACAATGAACATCCATCCGGATCGGTTAAATGAGTTACTCATCCCCATCTCTTACGGGAGTACGGCTGTCATTGAAACAGGGAAATGGGGTTTTCAAAAGCCTTATACGAATTTCATGATTGCTCCATGCCAGGAGGCATGCCCTGCGGGGATCAATATCCCTGAATTTCTCTATTTGATGAGCGAAGGAAGGGAAGAGGAAGCCTTTTTTTCTGTCTTGAGGGAAAATCCGTTGCCGGGTGTTTGCGGAAGGGCATGCTTCCATCCCTGCGAAGCCAACTGCAATCGGTCTCAATATGATGAATCGGTATCCATCCAGGCATTGGAAAGGTATGTCTCGGATCGAGCTTCCATCGAGATTGATCAGATCCAGCCCATTCCCTGTGGGGAATCCGTAAAGAGCATCGCCGTCGTGGGAGGAGGCCCTTCAGGCCTTTCCTGCGCTTATTTTCTTTCGATCCTCGGCCATCGCGTCACCCTATTTGAATCCAAGAAAGAACTCGGGGGAGTATTGCGATGGGGAATTCCGGAATATCGCGTTCCCAAATCGATCCTGAAGAAAGAGATACGTAGAATCTTGAGCCTTCCCATCGAGTTGAAAACAGGCGTAGCTATTGGCAGGGATGTGCCCGTTGAGGATCTGGACCGATTTGATGCGATCTATCTCTCTCCAGGAGCGGGGTTGAACGTCTCCCTTAAGATCGAAGGCGAAGCGATGAAGAGGGTTTGGAAGGGAGGGGAATTTTTAGAGCGAATCAATTCGAAAGAGAAGATCCGTTTAGGGAAAGAGACCCTTGTGATTGGTGGTGGCAATACGGCTATGGATGTGGCTCGATCGGCCCTGCGCCTTGGTTCGAAGGTGACGATTGCCTATCGGAGGACCCGAAACGAGATGCCTGCGATCAAGGACGAAATTCATGAAGCAGAAGGAGAAGGTATGCGATTTGAATTCCTCGTTCAACCCGTAAAGATCAAGCAGGGGCAGAAGAGGAGATTGGCCGTTACTTTTCAACGCATGAAGCTTGGCGGCTTGGACGAGGGAGGACGGCCCAGGGCCATTCCTATCAAGGGGAAGTTTCTGACGCTTGAGACGGATGATGTGATCACCGCTGTGGGTGAGCAGGTGGACCTCTCCTGGATTCCAAAAGGTTTTGTTAGAGATGGCCTCGTTGGTTTCAATCCCTCCCCGAAAGTGTTTGCAGGAGGAGACGCTGTGGATCAACCCCGAACCATTGCAACGGCCATCGCTTCAGGGAAAAGAGCGGCCATCTCTATTGATCTTTTTCTTCGAGGCGACTCAGACGAAGCCATCCTTTCAAGGATTAAGGTCGGAAACCGTGGCTCCCTCTCGATGGCCTCCTATCTTTCGGTTAGAGAGGGAGAAACCCGGGCTGAACCAAAAGGCGTGGCCACCTATCAACAGATGAACCCTCTCTATTTTAAGCCGAGCCAGAGAGTGAAGATTCGAAAACGGAGTCGGGCAAAAACGCTCAAGAATTTTTCAGAGGTGAATATGGGGTTGCGAGCGGATGAAGCCCGGTTTTCAGCGTCGAGATGTTTTTCCTGTGGCACCTGTAATTATTGCTATAACTGTTACTTCTTCTGTCCTGAGGGGGTGGTTTCACTGGACCCATTCTCCAGGACGAGAACCGTGGATTTCAGCCACTGCAAAGGATGTGGAACTTGTGCCAAAGCCTGCCCAAGGGCAGTGGTGGAGATGAGAATAACCTTATGAAAGAATTCATGACCGGAAACCATGCCGTGGCCCAAGCGGTTAAGCTCAGTCGCACTCCCTTAATTGCGGCCTATCCGATTACACCTCAGACGCCCATCTACGAGAAGCTTTCCGAATGGGAAGCAACCGGTGTGCTGAAAGGGATCATGATGCGAACCGAGTCTGAGCATTCGGCCATGGCCTCATGTATTGCGGCTTCCTTAACCGGGGTGAGGACCTTTACGGCCACGTCGTCCCAGGGGCTTGCGCTCATGCACGAAATGCTCCATTTTGCCGCCGGATGTCGAACACCGGTGGTCATGGCCAATGTGAATCGCATCATCGCAGCTCCCTGGGGGTTCTGGGCGGACCAGTTGGATAGTCTCTCTCAGAGAGATACCGGATGGATTCAGTTCTATTGCGAAAATGGCCAGGAGGCGCTTGATAGCGTGATTCAGGCCTATAAGATCTCAGAACAGGTTTTTTTGCCTGCAATGGTTAACCTCGAGGCCTTTTTGGTTTCTCACTTCATGGAGCCTGTGGAGATCCCAGATCAGGATGCCGTGGATCACTTCCTTCCACCGTTGGATCTTCCTCATCGATTCGATGTTGAAAAACCTGGGTTTCTCATGACCGTGGTTACCTCGGAATTATATCGGAAATATAGGCATATGGCTCAGGTCTCGATGGATTCCGTAAAAGAAGTTGCGGTGCGTGTGGATAAGGAATTCAAGGAAGTCTTCGGAAGAGGCTATGGCATCGTTGAGTCTGTTGCCATGGAAGATGCAGAGGTGGTGATTGTAACGGCTGGCTCCATCACATCCACTGCCAGGCTGGCGATCCGTTTCCTTAGAGAGCAAGGACATTCTGTAGGATTGTTAAAAATACGCCTTTTCAGACCATTCCCAAACGAGGCTCTTCAACAGGTACTGGCCGGAAAGAAGAAGATCGCGGTCATTGACCGGAACAATTCAATGGGAAGCGGAGGGATCTTCTGTCAGGAATTGAAAGCGGCCCTGGTACATTCCGAGGACCGTCCATACATTTATAACTATATTGCCGGAGTAGGAGGGACGGATGTGAATCCGGAGTTGATCCAGAGGATTGCTTTGGATGCGATGGAACGAACGGAACCCCTGGATCAACCGGTGTGGATTATGGAAGAATAGCCCCAAAAGGGGAAATACCAAATTTCAAACACCAAGCTCCAAATAAACTTTAATGACCAAAATTCGAATTCTAAAACAAATCATTCAGTCATTTGGATTTGATATTTGGAATTTCAAAGATAACACAAATGTTTAAGGGGAGAACGGGAATGGTTTTTCAGGAACAACAACCCAATTTTTTAAGAACCGGCCATGCTGCATGTGCGGGCTGTGGGCTGGCCGCTGGCATGAAGCTGGTTTTTCAAGCGATGGGGCCCAAAACCATTGCTGTGATCGTTCCTTCCTGTGAAGGATCGATCGGTGGCGTCTATCCGAACACGGCTTACGGCGTTCCGACCTTCCATTCGGCTTTTGAAATTGCGGCCCCGACAGCGGCAGGAATTGCCAATGCCCTTAAAATTCAGGGTAAGGACGAGATTCAAGTGGTGGCCTTTGCGGGAGATGGAGGGACTTACGATATTGGGTTGGCCGCTCTTTCAGGCGTGACCAAGAACAACGATGATATTATCTACGTCTGCCTCGATAATGAAGCCTATATGAACACGGGCATCCAGGTAAGCTCCGCAACGCCTTCCTATGCCTGGACAGGAACCACTCCCGAGGGGAACCCCCGGCGCAAGAAGAACATCATGGAGATCATGGCGGCGCATTACAATCCGTATTCGGCAACGGCCACGATTGGTTTTCCCCGTGATCTTCAACAAAAGATCGTCAAAGCAAAGAGCATCCGTGGAACAAAATTTATTCACCTTCTCGTTCCCTGCCCGACCGGCTGGAGGACCCCTTCTGATCTCGCGCCGGAATTGTCCATTCTTGCCGTTGAAACGAATGTTTTCCCTCTTTACGAGGTGGAGGATGGAAGACGATATACCCTGAATCATGAGCCACGGAGCCTTCCTGTGCAGGAATATCTCCTGAAACAGGGAAGATTTAAACACCTGAATGAAGAACAGATACGTCAGGTTCAGATGGATGTGGATGAGGAGTGGGAGAGGTTAAAACAGAAGGCAAGCCGTTTTGCCTCAAAAAAATGATGATGGCCCTGTCCATTTTAGGGCGTATGGAAGGGCAGACATTGCATTTTGGTTGTCTTTCGCATTCTTGTAAAAGAGGATATCATCCCAGAGGAGGTGAGGCTTGAAGGGGAGATGAATCAACCATTGTAGACCTAAGAGAACATGAGGTAAAATTAACCATTTCGTTGGATTAAGGAGGAAATTATGGAAAAGAAAAAGATGATGGCTGTTTGTGTATGCATGATGTCGGTATTTTTCGTGGCAGTCTCTTTAACCGCTTTACATGCTCAAACGAAACCCGTTGAGTTAAAATGGGGGCACTTTGTGCCTACCTCGCATGCCATGCATGCCGAGGTGATTGACCCATTGACGAAAGAGATTGAGAAGGCAACAGAAGGCAGGGTGAAAATAACCATTTACCCGGGGTCAACTTTAGCCAAGCCGGCGGACCTTTATGATTCGGTGGTAACCGGGATTGCCGATTTCGTTTACACACTTCCCGCATACTCTCCCGGGCGACTGCCACTTTCAGAAGGTCCGGAACTTCCATTCCTGTTCAGTTCTTCGAAACACGTCACCGAAACCCTGTATGGACTTTGGGAAAAGTTTCCGGAATTCAGGAAAGAATTTGCTGAAGTCAAAATGTGTTGGATATGGGCTGGAGATCCAGGCCAGTTGTTTACCAGGAAACCCGTCCGAACCATGGCAGACCTCAAGGGAATGAAGATAAGAGTCCACGGTCCGGCGACAAAAGACTTAGCCTCGGCCTTCGGAGCTTCACCGATTACTTCGCCGGTCGGCGAGCAGTATGAAATGCTGAAAAGGGGAGTGATTGATGGTGTCTTTACCCCTTGGTCGGCCAGTTTCCATTTTCGTCTCCATGAGGTGACCTCACATGCAACCATTGTCAATGCATATGTCCCCATTATGGTCACCGTGATGAGTAAGGAGACCTTTAGCAAACTGTCACCCAAAGACCAAAAAATTGTTGATGAGATGATCGGGAAAAAAGTGGCATTGAAAGGGGCAGGGATTTATGATGATCTTGCATTAAAATCGATTGACGTTCATAAGAAAGCCGGCATGCAGGTCTATGATCTCCCCTCAGCGGAAATGGAAAAGTGGAGATCGGCAACAGAGCCCCAATATAAGGCATGGTCCGCAAAGATGGATGGTAAAGGGCTTCCAGGAAAAGCATTTTTTGAAGAGATGGTCAAGCTTAGCAGGACATATGCCCCCAAATAACCTTCATCCTGCATCCAGATGATAACAGGCCTTGTGATGCAGCCGTGAGGAAAACAAACTCCTTGTTGACTCCCTCCTCTCGTAAAGATATGAAGAGAGGAGGGAGGCTTTCCGTGAGGAGCAACCCCCTAGGTCTTGGTTGGGTCAAGCAGAGAGGGCTATCAAATGAGGAAAGGGGAGTCGTCATGATCTTTGGGAAAATCGCTCGTCTGTTAGAAAAAATATTTTATCCGGTCATCCGGGGGGTGTATCAGATCGGGTTGGGAATTCTTCTGGTGATGATGTTTCTCACCATTGTAGATGTCACCGGACGCAAATTCTTTGCAGCTCCGATCACAGGTTCTTATGAGCTAACCGAGTTTCTGCTTGCCCTGCTTATCTTCACGGCGATCGGTTATACACAGATTCAAAAAGGTCACATTGCTACTGATGTATTAGTTTCCCGGTTCTCACCGAGAGCTCAAGCCTACATTGAAAGCGTTGTCTATTTGGTCAGCCTGGGATTAGCTTCATTGATGACCTGGCAGTTGGCCGCCCAGGCGAAACGGTTATGGTTAGGGGAAAATGTAACGGGTGTTCTCCATCTTCCCGTCCACCCTTTCTTGATAGCGGCTGCCTTGGGTAGTTTGCTCTTCTGTTTTGCGCTCCTGGTGGACTTTTTTTACTCTTTGGAGAAAGTGAGGCAAAAATGAGTCCTGAGTTGACGGGTATTGTGGGGATTGGTCTTTTTTTTGTGGTCCTTGCATTTAAGATGCAGATCGGTCTATCCATGCTCTTCGTCGGTCTTTTAGGTTTTGCTTATCTGTCGAGCCCAAAGGCGATGTTGGCCAAGTTAGGGATGGATGCCTTTGCCAGCGCGAGTGTTCATGCCTTGAGCGTCATTCCACTTTTTGTGTTGATGGGGTTATTTTTGTTCCACGCGGGATTGGGGCATGAGATTTATAAGGCCCTCTATGCCTGGATCGGGCGGGTGAGGGGAGGATTGGGGATGGCGACCATCGGCGCCTGCGGGGTCTTTGGGGCCCTTTCAGGCTCCATTATCGCCACGGTAGCTACTTTCACAGCGGTTGCCCTCCCTGAGATGAGGCGCTATAAATACAAAGACATTTTTAGCACCGCTTGTATTGCGGCAGGAGGCGGCGTGGATATTCTCATCCCACCGAGCACCGTTCTTGTCCTTTACGGAATCCTTACGTATGAGTCCATCGGTAAACTTCTGATCGGTGGCATTGTGCCAGGGATCCTTCTGGCTTTTCTATTTATAGGCACCATTTATGTTTGGGTCAGAATTAATCCGAGTCTGGCCCCTCTTCAGCCCAGAGAAAGGATAACCATTTTTGAAAAATTTAAGTTATCTGCAAAACTTTATCCGGTCGCTGTTTTATTCCTGATCGCTATGGGAGGAATCTATTTAGGTGTGTTCACTCCGACAGAAGCGGCCGCTGTGGGTGCCTTTGGCGCCCTGATCTTCTCCCTGGTGACGAGGCAATTGACTCGAGAGGGATTCAAAAATGCTCTTTCAGAGGCCGCCAGCGTCACAGGGATGCTCTTTCTCATTCTCATCGGAGCCGGTATTTTCGGCCGCTTCATAACGATCAGCAAGATACCCATGCAACTGGCGGCATTCGTTTCCGGACTGGACGTCTCTCCCTATGTGATTTTGGTATTTATCTATCTCTTCTATATCCTCCTCGGTTGTTTTGTGGAAGGACTGGCTGTCCTTGCCTTAACCGTACCCGTCCTCTACCCTCTGGTCACCAGTTTGGGGTTCGATGGGGTCTGGTTTGGCATCATTGTGATCATCATGGTCAGTATTGGGACGATTACCCCTCCGGTCGGGATCTGCGTCTATGTCACTGCTGGGGTTGCCAAAGACGTCCCATTAGGGACGATCTTTAAGGGAGCTGTTCCCTTTTGGATTGCAAAGATCATCTTGGCTACCATTCTAACCATTTTTCCGAAAATAGTGACTTTCCTGCCCAGTCTTATGAAATGAGGGAAAATCGCAGCAAGGAGTTTTGTAGATGATTATGGCCTCCAGATACGGTTATCTCATTAGGAGAGGAAGCATGAAGAGAAGCGTTATCATATGGATTAACTTCATCCTTATCCTCGGGATGATATCGATTGCTACGGCAAAGGATTTGGAGATCAAAGGAAAGCAATTGGTTTCCCAAAAACCACCCTTCACGATGTCATTGCCTTCGGAATATCGTTTCATCCATTCCTTTTCTCATGACAACCCGGCGGAGAGTTCCCTGACACGGGTCTATTTTTTTATCAAAGAGAGAGAGAAAAAGACGGAGGAGATGTTCATCGTTCAGATCTCGGATAAGACAAATCCGCAGGCCTTGCCTATGACCGCCCCACCGCTCAAACCGTACACAGAGAAAAGAATGTATTCGAAGGCGAAAATGAAGAAAGGGGATCTTGAAATAGAGCATCTATGCCAGTTAATGGCATGGAACCCAAATGCAAGCTCTCTCCAACCCATTATCAAAAAAGGAATAGCCATCCCTCCACACTGGGCCCTTCAGGGGCAGTTTCAGTTCATCTATCTGGGAGAGCACGGTGTCTTCGTTCGGTATTCAAAAGATGTGAACTCCTTCGGGTT
>Ga0194119_10001592_pt1 | contig 40903 bp, 38 predicted proteins | sample TA2MahC100mmetaG_FD_148620 | JGI IMG/M metagenome (GOLD analysis project Ga0194119, IMG submission 148620) | Freshwater microbial communities from Lake Tanganyika, Tanzania - TA2015018 Mahale Deep Cast 100m | ecosystem: Environmental > Aquatic > Freshwater > Lake | place: Tanzania: Lake... | reverse complement strand
GTCTTTTGTCCGTGGCCTGCGTTGGCTCGGTCCTTACAGCCCGCGTTGGGGATGCTCGGACCTCGCCGCCTTGGCCACAGCCAAAATCCCTCGCCGCAGGACCCCGCGCAATTTTCGGACACGCTCTAAGGCATACAAACGCGGCTCACGGATTATCACCGGCCTCTGATTCCTCCGGTTCATTCGCTTCTGTCGTGGACTGGTGGAGCGCCACCAGAGCGTTGAGCGCGGCTTGAGATTCCGCCTCCTTCTTGCTCTTGCCGCTTCCCCGGCCGAGTTCTTCCTTTCGATAAAACACGGCGCACTCGAAGACGCGATCGTGGTCCGGGCCAGACACGGACAACATGATATAACGTGGCGGCTCAGGCGAGCGGGCTTGCAGGACCTCCTGGAGTTCGCCTTTCGGGTTTTCCAGATTGGGCAACACTTCCAGATCGCCGAACACATCGCGAAACTGGCGGAGAATAAATTCCTGAGCCGATTCAAATCCGCCGTCCATGAAGATCGCGCCCAGCAACGCTTCAAACGCGTCGGCAAGCGTGGACGGACGATCTCGTCCTCCGTTGAGTTCCTCGCCGCGGCTGAGGATCAGGTGCTGTCCCAGTTCGAGGCGGCGGCCATGTTCGGCCAGCGAACGGCGGTTGACCAATTGCGCGCGGGCTTTGGTCAACGGCCCTTCGCCGAAGTCCGGGAATCTTTCATACAACACGCGCGTCAGAACCAACTGCAGAACCGCATCCCCCAGAAATTCGAGCCGCTGGTTGTGGTGGACGTTGTTGCCGTGCTCGTGCGCGACCGACGGATGCGTCACCGCCAGACGCAGCAGTTCGACATCTCGAAAGGCGTAGCCTAAACGACTCTGAAGTGGGCCAAGGTCCGACACAGTCCAAAGTTCAAACGGTAGAGGATTGCGCCACCGCGATAGATTCTTCAGTCGATTGCGATCCGTCCGTCTTGTTCTCGGTTCCTCCGGGGCCGGAACCGCTCTCCTTTTGCGCCTCGGTTCCCGACGCCGCGGGGGCACGCGGGTTCACGCCATGCTCGAGCAACCGGGCGACTTCACGCTGCACCTCCTCGAGTTTATCCAACTTCAGGTTCGGATCGGGAATTTGGAACAGGTCGCCGGTGCCCGCGTGCTCGTAAACAAAAATCCTTTGCTGATGCTCCAAAAGCTGGGCTTTGACCTTCAGCAGACGCTTCCGTTCGAGCATGACGGCGAGGATAAACCGGGCCGCCGCATGGCTCGGATCATTCTGCTCGATGAGTTTGCGCAACAGTGACTCGGCCGTTTCCTTCTGGATCGGATCCGGCGGCGCCGCGGGAGGCACGGTATAGATGCTCTGCCAGTAGGAAATGAAACCTTTGCGGTCCGTCGCGCCCTGGCTGTATTGGGTGCTCCAGCAGTTCTCGCAGACATCCAGCCGCTCGTAAGCGCTTTTGTGATCGAACAGCAAGGTGTGAAAAGGTTCCTTGTCGGCGAACGGCTTGTGGCACGCCTGACAGGCATGCGCGCGGCTCTGAATGTTCCACTCGATCATTGGACAGGCGCTGATGCGTTAACCATTTGGTTCAATTGGATTATTGTCAACTCGGCCGGTCCCTGCAATCTCATTCCACGGAGGGGCGTCCGAGAATCTCGCTGAATAGGCCACGGTGCGCGGCAGACGTCTGTCAGGGTCTCCTGCTCCTAATCTTACTCATAATCTTCATCTCTCCCCAGCGGACACACGGATTAGGATTAAGAGTAGGAGAGAATGACGCTTGTCTGATTCTTGCCCGAGCCGGGGTCGCACCAGTTGCGAATTCTTTCCCCTGCGGTGCTGGAACTGACGCGGATTAATTTCTCAATTATTTTGCGCCACACCGCGCCGCGCCTGAAGGATTTTGAATCCAGCCTGTTCGCTTTCGTCAACCGGGGGCGCATCGATGTTTCCGGCGGCCACCACGACGCGGGCGATTACAGCAAATACACGATCAATTCCGCGGCCTTGATTCACACGCTGGTCTTCGCCGCGGACGCGTTCACCGGAGTCGCGGAGCTGGACAATTTGGGGATTCCCGAAAGCGGGGATGGAATCAGCGACCTGATTCAGGAAGCGAAATGGGAGGCCGATTTCCTCGCCAAAATGCAGGACGCGGACGGCGGGTTGTATTTCCTGGTTTATCCCCGCAACCGCGCGTATGAGACCGACGTGCTGCCGGACCGGGGCGATCCGCAAATTGTCTGGCCGAAAACGACCTCAGTGACGGCGGCCGCGGCGGCGGCGCTGGCTCAATGCGCTTCGTCGCCGGTTTCAACGAAGTTAACCTGAAGCGGCGCGAGCGTATCTGGAGAAGGCCAAAAAGGCTTGGGAATTCCTGGCGAGCGCCATCGCTAAGCACGGCAAGCACGGCTCCTATCAGATCGCCAAGGAACGAAAGGCTCGGCGGCTCGTTATGCCGCGTAATCTGGATGGTCACCGTCGCCGGCGCTGATAAAGAAATCCTCGCGGTGGTTGCCCCGGCCGGAATCGTGACCGACTCCGGCACATCTCCTTCGAGCGTGCGGTAGTCATCCCACTTGGCTGCACTGCCCGACAGAGATCGCCGATGCCGAGACCGCGCCGGAGTTCTTGACGGTTTCGGCCACCTCCGACAATCCGGCGTTGCTGCGGGACTCCAGTTTCGTCTTCGGCGGCGACGGGGCGGATCGAACGCTCGTGATCACGCCGGCGACAGATCAGGTCGGTGGGGCGCGCATCACGCTTTCGGTCATGGATTCCGAAGGCCGGGCGGCAACCGCTTCTTTTCAGGTGCGGGTCGAAGACGCGCCGGCGCAGAAGGGCGATTTCAATGGCGACGGACTGCCGGATCTCATCTTCCAGGATGCGGACGGATTTCTGGCGGCCTGGTTGGTGAACCTGCAAACCATGAAAGCGGTCGAATTTCTCGTTCCGAGCAACGTCGGGGACCGGGACTTCCTCATCGTGGGCAGCGGCGACTTCAACGCAGATGGCTATGTGGACCTGGCGCTGCAATTCTCAGACGGCGCGCTCGCTGTGTGGTATCTGCAAGGCAAAAAACTCATCGGCGTAGGTATTCCTCATCCCGCGGAGACCGGCGACGCAGAATGGCGATTGGTTGCGACGGCAGATTGGGATTCGGACGGGAACACGGATTTTCTCTTTCAGCATCGAACCGAGGGAACACTGGCCGTTTGGTATCTCCACGGCATCAGGCTGACTCGAACCGAATTCCTGACCCCGCACCGCCCCGGCGGAACCTGGCGGGTTGTGTCGCCGTAAAGCGCAGGAATGCCGATGTCCGCCCGGCAATCGACCTCCAGCTGGTTCGCGTTCTGCTGGCCAGGAATTGCGATTTGGCCCGGTTTCATTCGCGCTCCGATCGCGTCGAATGGTCCGCGGTTGAAATCAGGCCGAGTTGTTCCGCAACCCAGGCGTCATCGAAGACGCGCGCGTAGATGCGATTGCGCACGGCGGCAAAGAATTCATCGGTGTTGAACGGCAGGTTCCGCACGGCATCGACTTCATCCACGAAGATGACGAGCGACCGGGCGTGGCGTTTTAGTTCGACCTCGCGGAGGGCCGTGAACAAGCGCTGCACGGGGCCGAGTCGCTCATGCCGCAGCCAAAAATCCTCGAACTCATCTTCCAATCGCAACGCGCGTCCGATGCGGCTGAGCAACCCGTCGTACCATTGCTCCGGGGTCACGTTCTGGCCGATGGCGGTCAAATCGAGGGCGACGACACTGACGCCGCGCTCGCGCAGTTTGTGCGCGGTGCGGACCATGAGCGAGGATTTGCCCATTTGCCGCGAAGTAAGGACGTAGCACAATTCGCCGCGGAGCAGGCCCTCGAACAGTTCTCGATCCGCCTGCCGCTCCACGTAGGAAGGCGAATCCGGACGCAGCGTGCCTTTGTCGTGGAAATAGCCGGCGCCGGCGCGGTGCAATTCCTGCAGCCGTTTCTTGGCCAGGGAAGACTCGATGCGCGCCAGCAGGAGCGTCGTGTTGCAGGGTTTGGGCAGGAAATCGTCGGCCCCCATTTTGATGCAATGCACGGCCGTGGCGGCTTCGTCGGAAGCCGAGAGCATGATGACCGGGATGGGGGCGAGCGCGGCGTCGGCTTTCAACTGAGCAATGACTTGGAAGCCGTCCAGTCCCGGCATGACCATGTCCAAGAGGATGAGATCGACGGACCGGCCGCGCAGCGCCGTCAACGCTTGGTCGCCATTCTCGGCCAAAAAGACTTTGCAGCCTTGCCGCCGCAACCGCCGCTCCAGCATTTCCCGGTTCAACGGATCGTCATCCACAACCAAAATGGCGGCGTCGGCCCAAACCGGGGAAAGGGTGGTATCGGGCAGCGCCGCGGCCTGGGCGGGCGGCGCGGGCCAGATGGATTCGAGAAGGCCCGGGTCGGCCGACGGCGCGCCTTGACCGCGGATCAGATACATCTCCAAGAGGTCCAGCAGGAGGAACGCGGCGGCGCGGATTTTGCCGAGGTCAGCGTGCACCATGGCGCGGCCGAGCTCGAGCGCTTGCTCTTGGAGAATTTCGCTGTAGCCGATGATGTGGTTCAACGGCGTGCGCAACTCGTGCTGCACTTGACGAAGATCGGGATTGGCCGGCTTTACTTGCTCGGGGTCGAAGTAGTAATTGACCAGCGACAAAACCTGCTTTCCGCCGGTGAGAATTCTCTGGAGATCCTCCGCGAGGTTGGGCCAGGCCGGATCCTCGGGCTCGTCTTGCAGCATTTCGCAATAACCCAAGACATGGTTGATGGGCGTGCGCAGGTCGTGCCGCACTTTGGCCAAATGCAAACTCCGCGCGCGGGCCGACTCGGGCTTGGAACGGCGAACCTCGGCTGCCGGAGTTCCAGGTGAAGCGGTCGAACTCATGCGCGCGGGCGCCGGTCCAGTTGCGCCTGAATCTTCCCCAAGAGCCGGTCCAGTTCGATGGGCTTGGTGTCGAAATCGTCGCACCCGGCTTCGCGCGCTTTCTGTTCGTCACTCGACATGGCATGCGCGGTCAGGGCAATGATGGGAATGGCTTGAGTGGCGGCGTCCTTCTTCAACTGGCGCGTGGCTTCCCAGCCATCCACGACGGGCAGGCTCATGTCCATGAGGATCACGTCGGGCTGCTGTTGACGGGCGGCGTCCAGGCCTTGCTGGCCGTCGAGCGCGAGGACGACCTGATGGCCGCGGCGTTCCAACCGCCGTGAAAGCATGTCGCGGTTCATTTCGTTATCTTCGACGAGGAGGATGCGGGCCATAGGAGGTTACCTTTCTTTGCGTCGGTGCGGGGCGTGGGCCATGACCAAGCGCCGGATTTCATGGAGGAGTTGATCGAGACGGTAAGCGCCCTTTTCGAGGACTTGCGTGACGTAGCCGTTGAGCCGGCGGCGATCATCTTCCGTGAGGTCTTTGGCCGTGATGACGATGATCGGCACAGCCTGGCCCTCCGGCTGTCGGCGAAATTCCCGGACGAACTCGAAGCCGTCCATCTCCGGCATCATCACGTCGAGCGTGATGACGTCGGGTTGCAGCTTCCGCGCGAGGTCCAGTCCCGCCGGGCCGTTGTTGGCCGTCGCCACGCGCCACCCCTCTTTGGCGAGGACGCGGCTCATCAAGTCGAGCACCGCGGGATCGTCGTCCACGACCAACACCGTCGTGCTCGCGGATGGCAACAGGTTGGACGGATCGGCCGGCGCGGCCTTGCTCGTTTCGTTGTCCGGGAGACGGGGCGCCTCGGCCGGGAGAGTCACGGTGAAGGTCGAGCCCTGTCGCCATATTCGTGCGAGGCCATCCAGAGTCGGGCAAATAACGATGTTCATCTTGGGTCGGAAACCGTGCGGCACTTTAGGGCCGAGCGCAAGTTTCACCAATCCAGTCCGAGCAGCCAAGCGGATTTACTGTGCCTTCCCGGTCGAACACGTTTGCACTCATGCTCACTGAATGCGTTGAAGCTGATGGTGGCAACAATTGGGATTTCTGTGCGCCCCCCCCGACCGTGCCATCCATCTGGATGGATGGCCAGCGTAGGGCGAATCACACCAACACTTCGCCGCAGATCATCCGCTGGCCTAGAGAATGATTGCCACTGCACCAAATCGTTCTCGTCGAGCCGGAGCTTGACGGGCGGTGGTCTTGTTCTGGCTCATGGCTTCCCTGCACTGGACAATCCGAGCGCCTGTGGCCGTTGGAGCGGATAAATCACGATCGCCTGCGCGGCGTGATCGGCGGCGGCGTTGGCGCGGCGATGGATCGCGATGGCGCGGTCGCGCGCGTTGTCGTCGGGGCGGTACCGCTCGTGAAGCTTCCGATGCTCGGCGGCCTTGGCGTCGTCGCCAAGCTGGGTGTGGATCAGCATCAGATTGTAGTGAGCCGTGAGATTCTCGCTGTCGAGCGCGAGTGTTCTTTCAAATTGAGCTTGGGCCTGGAGCAGGAACTCGCGCCGGCGTTCCTTGTTTTCTTCGCCTTGCTCCAGTTTGGCGCGCTCGACCAGCGTCTGGCCGAGTTCGTTGATGACTTCGTAATCCTTGCTGAAATCGAATCCGCGCTTCTCCAACTCCGGATAGCGGTCTTCCAGGATGCTGCGGAATTCCGTGATCGCTTTGTCCAGAAATCCGTTCTGTTTGTTCACCAGTCCGTTGAACCACGCCACCGTCCAGCGCGGGGCGGGCGGGTTGAATTTGACTGCGCGCTGCAGGGCGGTCACGGCGTCGTCCAGGCGGCCTTCTTTGAAGAAAACACGGGCCTGGTTGAGCGGGCCGTCCGCGTGGCCCAGTTTTTCCACTTCGGAAAAGGCCTGGGCCGCCTGGATCAATTCGCCTTTTTCGCTGCCTTTGTCGCCTTTGAGCAAGAGGCCGATGCCGTAGTCATTCCAGCGCTGCCATTCGGGAATGGTTGAGAGTTGGGAGTTGAGAGTTGAGGGCAGCGCCTGGCCACCTTCGACCTGGAACGTCACTTTGTCCGAGGCGATCGTTGTTATTGGGAGGTCGTTGATCACCTGGAGTGGCGCCCCGTTGGTGTAGCCCTGCCCCAGGACGTAGTTCATGTAAATCGTGTCGAACTTCCGATATTGGAATTTCACCTCGACCGTGAGCGGCTCCGTCGCATCCTCCGGAACCGTGAGCGCATAGTGCACGACCTGCGCGGCGCCTGGCGGAATCTGGTTATTGTAGAGCGGCGTGAAAATGTCCTGCGGATTCCGGCGGTCGATCCGATTCCCGTCCTTGTCGAGCATGTACACGTTGACGAAGTGCGACCAGGGATCGACTTCGTTGAACGGGCCGAGACCCCCGTTGCGGCCGATCACCCGTCCACCGCTGCTGACTTTCACGTCGGTCCAAAGTTCGTTTGAATCGGCGGTGCCTTGCGTCAGGGGGTGCCCCACGGTCAGAGTCCGCAAAACCACTTCCAACAGGTAAGTTTGGCCGCGTTTCAATGCCGGCACGTTGGGCCGCAGCGGCGCAATGAGGGGGCTGTCAATCGTGCCGCCTTCCTTGACCCCGAAAATATCGACCCGCGCGCAGTCCTTCAGAAAATCCTGATGCGCCTTCACGATGTCCGGCTGGTTGCGGAGGTGAGCCACGCCCGTGTTCGCCGCCGGAAACAGATGATCGTGGATGAACCGCGTGGAGCGGTTCGTCGGATTGAAGAAGTTCGCGCCGAAATCTTCCGACGCCTTCAGCGGCATGTGGCAGCTCGCGCAATTCTCCTTGGCCTTCGGCGGATAGTAAAAGCTTTTGGCGTTGTGACCGGACACGCCGCTTAACAGAAAGGTGTCGTAGTGATTCTGGCCGCGAAGGAATTCCTTGTAGTGATTCAGTTCGTAGGGAAGGCTGACCTTGTGGCAGGTCGAGCAGAACTCCGCGTTCTTGTGCAGCGGCTTCAGGAAGGTTTTCTTGTGAAACTCCGGTTTGGCTTTGACGAGTTGCTGGTTGATGAACTGAAGGAATCCGTTCGTGCTGAAAGCGAACGGGTAGTGAATCGGCTCCTCGATCGTGTAGTCCGCGTTGCCTTGCGTGCTGTTGACATTGACGATCGCGTGGCAGGCCGTGCACGTGATGCCCGCCTGCGAGGTCGGATGCTTCTCCAGGTCGAAATCGGGATCGTCAAACGCGCCGCTGAAGAACGGCACCACGTCGTGGCAACCCGCGCACCACCGCGACGCCTTCACCGAGCCATCCCGTTTCAGTGACACCTGGCGCGTCTCGCGGACGCTGAACAGGTACGGCTTGTTGTTGAAGGAACTGAAGTGATGCGCGCTGTGAAACCAGCCGGCGTAAGCGTCCTGATGGCATTTTAGACAGTAATCGTCCATCATCAGCGTCCGGGCGGGGATGAAATTTCCGGATGCAGTCCGCGCCAGCGAGGGCAGAAAATATTTTTCCCCTTCCTTTGGCCCTTGCACGTTCCACTTCCGCGGATCCTGCGCATGCAACAGGACCATCGCGGCCACGACCACGCCCACGACGCCGGCCCAGGCCAAGCCGACGCGCCATTTGATTCGGGGTCCCGCCAGCCGATGAAGGATGTAAAGCCAGACCGCAAGCACCGGCGTGATGACGTGCGCCCAGTAAGCCATCGACCGGACATTCGGGTTCTTGATTTCAAAGAAATCCAGCCGGGTCAACGCCACTCCGGAAAAGAGGAGCACGAGACACACTCCGAACAAACCAAGCCCCACCCGCACGGCTCGCCGATTCGGGCGATGATAGGAGTTCTTGATGTGAACCGCGGCAAAAACTAGAAAAGGCACAATCAAAACCAGGCCCAACACGAGGTGGGCGAGGAACATGTACTGATAGAAATAATTCTGGTAAGTCAGCTTCGTGGCCCATTCCAGAATCGTAACGCTGAGAAGATAGGCGGAATTGGCGCCAAGGATTGCGACCAGTCCAAAGACAAAGAACAGCAAAACTCGCAGGCGCGGGCCAACCGCGCGGAAGTATTTTCTTTTCGGCCCATTGCCGATCGGTGGAGTATTCTCAGCAGTCATGAGTCATGGCCTTGAAGGCCAGCAAAGGAATCATGCTATTCTTTTCCGTCTGCGGCAAGCAGCGCATGGCGACACTGGAAAACCTGCCGGCAAACAGACATCGAGGCATTCCTGCTCCATAGACCGCAAGACCAGGCTCGCAACTTACGGTCCCGAGGCCAGCGTTATTGGCAATCTGTTCCGGCACTGACATGGCGCGCCAGTGAGATATTTTTCTCCCAGGAACCGAGGGATCGAAACCGCCGAGGGGCGACAGGCGTTCGGCGAGGGGCAGTCTGAGGGATCAGGGGGTGAAATGCCAAAGTGTGGAATTCCAGCAGGCTCGTTTTGGGATCGAATCCACCTTTTGCCGGATCGAACTTGGAGCAAACAGCCGTTTCGATGCTTTCTCGTTTTGGGAGACCGTTCTGGCGAACTCAGGACGAAGAATTTCTCCCGGAGCTATTCTGCTTGCGGGAGCCGAATAAGCGAGAGCCCGATCAAATCCGACGCGTCGCAGACACGCTGGTCACTGCTGCACATTTGATCGCCACCATGTAATTCCGCAGTTGCAACATGAATCGCATCGAAAGTTCGGAGCGGCACTTGCGGATGGCATTGTTCAATGACAGCGCCCGCCCGCTCGATCACATGGCGATCCAGAGGAAGCAACAAGAACTCTTGATCGCGGACCTTCTCCTGAAACAAGGCCCAACCAGTAAGGCGGTCGCGACGGGAAATCCGCCCTGCCCGCTCTTTGCTGAGCAGGGCGGATCGAACCTCCGCCACGGCCAGTTCCGATGTAACAAGGAATTGGCCGATCACCAGGCGGTGATACGCTTCGCTTTCCGGTTCGCGACTGACCAGTTTGACAATGACGCACGAGTCGAGGTACATGGACCTTACCAGCCTCGACCATCACGATCAGCGCGAATGATTTCCTCCGCGAACGGACCCGCGGTTTGCACGGGCATCGTCTTGAGATGTTCCCAGGTGCCGGTGAATTTTTTGCGAGCCGGTTTGTGCACTGGCGAAAGCACCGCCTTCGGGTTGCCATCGCTGGTGATGGTGATCTCGCGTCCGCTTGCCACCAGCTCCAGGAGCGCCGAAAGCTTGGCCTTCGCGGCCCGCACTGGAATCGAAAGGCCTACCCCAGGCAGAGCCACGGTCTCTTTCAAGATCATGGCTGATGGCACATGCTCCGGGAATTGGAATGTCTTTTTTCTCTTCACGCGCCCAATGTAGTCACATGTAACCACATTTCAACTCTTTTCTTCAAAATTCTTTCTGGAGATTGGGATATGGGATGCCGGCGTTTTCAAATCGCCGCGAATTCGCGGGCTTCGGCTGGCCAGCGTGGCGCATTTTGAATCGCGGGAATCACATCCTCCGGCAGTTCAGCCGCGCTCCACAACTCCCGATGCCTTGGATCCATGAAGCGCTCCTGGATGCAGCGCTCAAGCAACTCCAAGGCGGGCCGGAAGAAATCGCGCGTGTTCACGATCACGATAGGATTGAAGTAGAGCCCCAGGCGTTTCCATGTGATAGCCTCGAACAGTTCTTCCAGCGTTCCGCAACCGCCCGGCAGCGCGATGACCGCATCGGCGCCTCCGATCATGAGGCGCTTGCGTTCATGGAGATCGTGGACCAACCGCAGTTCCGTCAGACCTTTGTGCCCCCATTCCAGGTCGTTCATGAAGCGCGGCAGAATGCCGATCACCTTTCCGCCCTCGGCGAGGGCGCCGTCTGCGAGCTGGCCCATCGAACCCACCGCTCCACCGCCATACACGATGGTCACGGAATGCTGCGCAAGCACCTGGCCAAGCCGATTCGCAGCTTTCAGATACGCGGCGTCAATTTGGCGGCTCGACGCGCAGTAAACGCAGACACGTTGAATGGTCATTGGGTCAAGGCGTTAGTTGAGAAAAACTCTACTTCGCCGTTCCCCAGCGCCGATGCAAGAAACGCTCCATCGGCGAGAACAGGATTTTGTCTGCCAACAACCCGATGAGAACAATCACGATCATAATGCCGAGGACCTGGTCCATTTCATGCAGTTCGCGACCATAGTGCAGGACTTGGCCGAGCCCAATTCCGGTCATGATGGTCACGTAAATCTCCGCCGCCATCAAGGAACGCCAGGAAAAGGCCCAGCCCTGCTTCATACCGCTGACGATGAAAGGTAGCGAGGCCGGGAAAATGACCTTGAACCACGTGTGAAGACCGGACGAACCCATGGTCCGTGCCGCGCGAGCGTAAATAGGGGGCACGTTGCGAACTCCCGCGTCCGTGGCCAGGATGATGGACCAAACGGATCCCATGATAACGATGAAGAAAATGGCAGCTTCGGTCTGGCCAAACCAGAGCAACGCCAGCGGCGCCCAACAAACGCTAGGCAACGTCTGCAAACCCAGAGCTAGCAGTCCGATGGTATCTTCACAGAATTTGAATCGCGCGTTCAGCAATCCCAAGGGCAGGCCGGCTCCCAGGCCAATGGCATATCCGAGCAGGAGCCGTTTCAAAGTGATGAAGCTGGCGTCCAGCAGAGAGCGGTCTTTGATGGATTCAAAAAAATATTTCCCAATCCCCAGCGGCGATGGGGCCATCACCGGCGGCCAGATCCCTTCGCGCACCAAGATTTCCCAGATGGCAACCACCACCGCGAAAAAGAGCGCGAAAACCATCCATCGCTTCATTCGGTCACCTCCAACGTCTCGGTCTTCAAATGGCGCTTCAACGCGCGCGTGATCTCCGTGGAATATTTGGCCAGATCGACGCTGCTGATGTCGCGCGGCCTTGGGAGATCGACCGTGAACTGCTCCTGGATGCGTCCGGGATGCGGCGAGAATAAAACCACCCGATCGCCCAGACAGGCGGCTTCCCGGACGTTGTGAGTCACGAAGACAATTGTTTTCTGGCGTTTCGCCCAGATTCCCTGGATGTCGCCGTAAAGTTGTTCGCGCGTCAAAGCGTCAAGGGAAGCGAACGGTTCGTCCATTAACAGGACGCGAGGGTTCGGCGCCAGAGCCCGAGCCAGAGCCACGCGTTGTTTCATGCCCCCCGACAATTCATGAATGTTCGAGCGCATGAATTTGTCCAACCCGACCAGATGCAGGTAAAATCTGGCGACCTCGCGGCGCTCTTTGTTCCCCAGATTGGGCTTGAGCTTCAGGCCAAAAAGAACGTTGCCCATCACATCCAGCCAGGGAAAGAGCGCCGATTCTTGGAACATCATCATCCGGTCGCTGCCGGCGCCGGTCACCGCTTTGCCGTCAGCCAGGACTTTGCCGGTATCTGGCATCTCCAGGCCAGCGATGATGTTGAGCAAAGTCGATTTGCCGCAACCGCTCGGGCCGACCAGGCAGACGAATTCGCCCTCACGCACGTGCAAAGTGACGTTGTCCAGCGCATGCACCGAGCCGCGCTGGGTCCGGAAGGTTTTGGACACTCCTTCCACGACCAGTTTTTCGGGAGGGACGTTGAGCAGTTCGGTATCGACGCTCATGGAAGCACTTCCTGCTGCGGGCCTTTTTCTCTGAGCACTTCGTTCAGCAGCCTCAATTCGTAAATGCGCGAAAGGTCGGGTTTCTGGCGGAGGAAGCCGATTCGATGCGCGTCTTCGGCGGACTTTAAGAGCGACGCACGAATCGGATCCGGCGTAAGTTCCAGGCGCTTCCACGCGCTGTCGAGTATGGTCTGCGGGAGGGCGCGCGTGGTTTCCGCTTTGATTTCCTCGTTAAGCGCCCTTTTGGCGTCGTCAGGATTCCGATTGATCCAATCCGTCAGTTCAACGTGCGCGGCGATCCACTTTTTGAGAAGGTCAGGCCGCTCCTTGAGAAACCGCACGCTGCTGACCAAATGGGTCGTGACGTATTGCCCCCTGGTTTCCGGCCAAAGCTTGCTTTCCTCGAAATAGACCTTGCCCTTGGCTTCAAGCATCAGTCGGGTCACCCAGGGTTCAACCGTCCATACCGCATCCAACTCGCCTTTTTGGAAGAGCGCGAGCTGGTCCGGGTTGGACGTCGGGACGACCAAAACGTCGCCCCCGGTCATGGTGACTCGATGCCCCCTGGATCGCAGCCACGAGCGTGCCGCGACGTCTTGCGTGTTGCCAAACTGAGGCGTCGCCACTTTCTTTCCCTTGAAATCTTCGTCGGCGTTGATGCGTCCGTCCGGTTGGACAACGAGCGCCGCGCCGCCGCTGCACGCTCCGGCCACGATCCGGATTTCTTCCCCGCGCGCTTTGAGATGGGCGTTGATCGCGGGGCTTGGGCCAACGTAGGTGAGATCGATGGCCTTGGTGAAGATCGCCTCCATCGCGGACGGGCCTGCGTTATAGACAAACCATTGAATTTCGATGCCGGGCCCTAAGCGCTGTTCAAACCAGCCCTTGCCTTGACGCGACAACCCGTGGGCAATCACCGCCTGCGCGTGAGTCAAGTTGGGGAAGTGCCCTACGCGAACCACGATCTTTTCTGCCTCGACCGTCTGTGCTGCCGTCAGTCCGAGACCTACAAATATGCCGAGCAGTTTCGTGAAGCCGGCTCTCAAAACGCTTGCTGTCCAGGCCAACCCTCTTAATCCATTTAACTCATTTAACATGTCTAACCTCGTCGGATTGCCCGATCCTTTCCGGGCTTGCTCTTTCCTGAGCGCGCGAATCCGTCGCGCCGTGCGTCCTTGGGTCTGTTCTGTTTGGCGAAAGGGACCGGCAATCCATCGCGCCGGATTTTCTGCAAGGCTACCTGGACCGTCTGGGCGAGGGTGTAGCGATCCAGAATATTCGCGATGGCGTTGCGCACATCGAGCATCAGCATTCGCAAGCCGCAATGCGCCTCGTCCGGACACGAACAGCGTTCGTAGAAGTTCTGGCTGACGCAGGCAATGGGCGCCAGGGGCCCTTCCAGTTTTCTCACGACGTCGCCGATGCGGATGGCATCCATCGGTTTGGCCAGGAAATAGCCCCCGTGTTTGCCCCGCTTGCTGTCCAGATATCCGGCTTCCTTCAATTCGACCAGGATGGCTTCCAGGAATTTGATCGGGATATTCTCTTTGTTGGCCACTTCGGCGATCTGCAGCATGGGCCGGCCCGTTTCCTGAGCCATGCCCAGGTCGATCATCGCTCGAAGTGCGTATTCGCCACGTTTTGTCAGTCGCATGCCTGCAAAGTCTAGAGCGTAAGTGGACAAATGCAACCGATTAAATCCGAAACCAGCCGGACCATGCCGGACCAGACTGGAGCGGCGCGAGAGGTTAGCGGGGTATAATGTGAACGTTGGGCGCCTTCACCAACGCCACGACCCGGTCTCCGGAATTCAAGGCGAGTTCCTCGCACGCCTGTTTGGTGAGCCAGGCCGCGAGCGGGAATCCGCAGTCGAGCTCGATTCGCACCATGGGACCTTCTCGGGTCAAAGATCCAACCGTCGCGGCCAGATGATTGCGCGCGCTGCTCGGTCGATCCTCGCCCTTTTGAATCATGACGTCCTCGGCCCGGATACAGACGAATACGTCGCGCGTCTGCGCGGGAAAGTCCGATGCGAGTGCGGCCAGTTTGGCTTCGCCGACGGACACCACGAGCAGCCCTTCGGCGGCGCTTTCGACGTGACCCGGTAGCACGGTTTCAATGCCGACGATGGATGCGACCGCCAAGTTTGCGGGACGGCTGAACACCACTTGCACCGGGCCCCGTTGCACGAGCATTCCGTTGTCGATCACCACGAGATCGTCGCCCAGCGAAAGCGCTTCGAGTCGGTCGTGAGTCACGAGCAAAGTGGGAATCCCCAGGTGCAGGAGCAAACGGCGCAGTTCACGGCGCAGGCGGAGGCGCGTGGGCGAATCGAGCGCGGACAGCGGTTCGTCGAGCAGGAGCAAGCGCGGCCGGCGCACGACGGCTCTGGCGAGGGCGACGCGTTGTTGCTGGCCTCCGGAAAGCTGCGCGGGAAGACGGCGTTCCAGTCCGGCCAGATCGAGCAGGTGCACAACTTCGCCGATCCGCGCGCAATGTTCGTTTGCCGCGAGGCCACGCAGACCGTAGGCGATATTGGCTTCGACGGTCAGGTGCGGGAACAGCGCGTAGTCCTGGGAAAGCGAGCCGATGTTTCGCTTTTGCGGTGGCAGGAAGACAGATGTCGAGGCGTCAAACCAGAGTTCCTCGCCGCACCGGATCACGCCGGAATCGGGCCGTTCGAGCCCGGCCAGACATCGGAGAACCGTAGTCTTCCCTGCCCCGGAAGCGCCGAAAAGGACCGTGATCGATGGTTGGCCGCAGGCGATGCGTAACGCGTCCACGTTGAGGAGCGGCCCGCCGGGAAATCGCCTGGAAAATTGCGCTACGATTTTTTCGGCCATACTGCCCAGACATTCCGTTGCAACGTGTAGGTGACGGCGAGGACAGCAAACGACAGGACGAGCAACAGGAGCGATGTCTTGCCCGCCGCTGAGTAGTCGAGACTCTGCATCGCGTCGTAGATGGAAATCGAAACCGTTCGCGTGGCGCCGGGCAAATTGCCACCCACCATGAGCACGACGCCAAATTCGCCAATCGTGTGGGCGAAGCTGAGGATCATTCCCGTGAGCACACCAGGCCAGGACAGCGGCAGAATGACGCGGAAGAACGTCCCCGCTCGTGTTTCCCCCAAGCACCAGGAAGCTTCGATGAATTTGCGGTCAACCGCCGCGAAGGCCGCCGCAAACGGCTGGACCGTGAATGGCATGCTGTAGAGCACGGATGCGACCAGCAGGCCTTCGAAGGAGAACGGCAGCAATTGACCCGTGAGGCTCTCATAAAATCGGCCGAAGGGACTGCGTGGCCCCATGGCAAGCAGGAGGTAGAAGCCGAGCACGGTCGGCGGCAGCACCAACGGCAGCGCCACGACGGCCTCGACAAGAAATTTCCACCGCCATCTTGAAGTCGCCAGCCAGTAGGCCGCGGGCAGGCCCGCCAGGAAGAGAATCAGCGTCGTCAGCGAAGCGAGCCGGAGCGAAAGGATGATGGCGTTCCAGTCCATGCTGACCGCCTATTCGTTCGGTGGAGAAAACCCGTAGCGCCGCAACGTGCTTTGGCCAGCGGGACTCAAGACGAAGGCCCGCAATTCCTGCGCGGCTTTCCGGTGTTTGGCCCATGTCAGGATGACACCGCCTTGTTGCATGCGGGGATACGCGTCGAGCGGGATTTCCCAGAAGCGCCCTTTCTCTTTCAAACTTGGCCCCAAGGCCAGACTCAGAGCGATGATGCCGATGTCGGCCGCCCCACTTTCGATGAACTGAGCCGTTTGCGCGACATTCTCTCCATACACCAATCGTTCCCTGACCGAGCCATAGATTCCAAGTTTCTGCAGCGCGTCGATGGCGGCCTTCCCATAAGGCGCGTGTTCCGGATTGGCGACCGCGATCTTTCGCACGGAGGAGTGTTTGAACGCTTCGAGGCCCATCCTGGGTAGATCAAGCGGTGAACTCTTCAATGTCCAGACAACAATTCGTCCCGTGGCATAAGTGAACTGGGTGCTCGCGTCCGCCAGCCCTGCCTCGATGAGACGCATCGGATAAGAGACGTCCGCCGAGAAGAAAATGTCGAATGGCGCTCGCTGGGCGAGTTGCGAGTAAAAGTTGCCGGACGAGCCGTAGCTGATTCGAACTTTAATATCCGGCCTGGCACGCTTGAACTCGAGCGCGATCTCGTCCAACGCGAACTTCAAGTCCGCTGCCGCGGCAATGGTCACGGTTTGCCGCGCCTTCGACTCATCAGACCCGGTTTGGCGGCAGGCAGGCAACATTGCGAATATCAGCGATGCGAGCAAAGCCAGGAACGTTCCGGGTTCGCGGGCCTTTGTTCGCCTCGTTGCCATTTGTTTCGCCTCTCACTCTCCAGAGTAACCGGCGACAGGCGGGCCAGAACCCGGTTCGCGAAAGTTACGCACGCGCAGCGACGAGGGGTTGAGCGGCGTCGCGTGCGCATCGTAGAAAAGGCCGTTGAAACGTCCATGGTGGCGTGGCGGGTAATGGCTGGCCGCGCCGAAAGGGAGCCACGGCGGCCTCGGCGGCGCGAGCACACGCGAGTCCGAACAACCTGGACTGCGCCGGTGATCCCAAATGATGAGGCGGTCGCTCGATTCGGTGACGAAGGAATCCCGCTGGAGCATCGGGCTCCCCGTGGAATAATTCATGCCGTAGCCGCATTGCCACTGCGTTTCAACTGGGCACTTGAAAAGGTTCGTGGTTCCACAATAGCCGTAGAGAAGGCCCTGCTTGAACCCCGCTCCCGGTGGACCGTCGGGCGCTTGCGTTGGATCGTACGGTGCCCACCACTGCTCGTTGGGTCCGGTTGGCGGCCGGTTGTTGGGGCCGTTCCCGCTGGGCACGCCCGCAGCCAGACCGTTGCGATCCTTGGGGGTATCCGGGCACGAGCGGTAGGGAATGTTGAGGTCCGCGTAATCGCCTCGATACATCGTGTAGGCCAGCCCGATTTGTTTGAGGTTGTTCAGGCATTGCGTCTGCCTGGCCTTTGACTTGGCCTTGGCCAGCGCGGGCAAGAGCAATCCGGCAAGCACCGCGATGATCGCCAGCGCGACCAGTAGCTCGACGAGCGTGAAGGCTGAGGTGTTCGATGGCTTCATGCGATGGGACTCTGCTCCCAGGGGCGCTGTCGGCCCCGGCTAGGCGAGCTTCTAGTTCAATCGATATATTCCGTCAAGTATATCGGAGCGCCGGTCTCCGACCCGACGGGCATCGGTGCGGCTTCAGAATCGCTCCGGATCGGAGACCGGCGCTCCGGTTGATGGGAAGAATTGCTGGCTTCGTGCAACTCGCCAGCCCGGCTCCCTCTCCCCGTTGCTTGATTAGTTCGGCCAAGAAGCTTGCCTGCCTCCGGTGACTAAGTTAGGGTATGGCACCGTCTTGAAGACAAACTGAGCTAAAGTCTATGAACGAAAACTCTGATATCCTCTCGGCCGACAACGCATCGCGCCGTTCATTCATCAAGAAAACTGCGACCGCGACCGCGGCGGCCGTGGCAGCCTCCAACGTCCTGAAAACCCCGGTTTACGGACAGAACCAGGCTCCTTCCACCGGGAAAGTGATTGGCGCGAACGATCGCATTGCTGTCGGATATATCGGAGTCGGCAGCCAGGGTATGGCGCACGTGCGACACCAAAAAACGCACGCCCAGGCCAACAACATCGTCCAGGCCGCCGTTTGCGACCTTTATCAGAAACGCCTCCAAGCCGCCCAGAAGTACATTGGCTTGCCAGATTCGAACGCATATGCCGACCACCGAAAGCTGCTCGAACGAAAGGATATCGATGCCATTGTCGTTGCTACAGTGGACAACTGGCATGCGCAGGTGGCGATTGACGCCATGGAAGCCGGCAAGCACGTGTACGGCGAAAAACCGCTTGCCCGCTACCTGGAAGAAGGATTCGCGATTTACGACACGGTCCGGCGCACCAAAAAGGTTTTCCAGATCGGATCGCAGTACTGCGCCGATCCCATGATCCACCAGGCTGCAACATGGATCAAAGAAGGCAAGCTCGGCCCGTTGGTCTGGGGGCAAGGCTCTTACTGCCGCAACAATCCCAAGAACGACGAATGGCAATACCCGATCGATGCGGATGCGAATGAAAGCAACCTCGACTGGAACCGTTGGCTCGGCAAAGCCCCGAAAATCCCCTTCAATCCCCAGCATTACTTCTCATGGCACAAATACTACACCTACAATTCGGGGATCGTCGGCAATTTGCTCCCGCATAAATTCCTGCCGCTGATGCTGGCGACGGGGAATCCGGAATTCCCGCGGCGCGTCGTGTGCACTGGCACACGGAAGATTTCCACAAATCGTGAGATCACCGACACCACGCATTTGCTGACCGAGTTTCCGAGCGGGTTGACACTCGTCATTGCCGGAACGACCTGCAACGAATTTGGCTTGCCGGACGTTCTGCGCGGCCGCAAGGCGCGCATCGAGTTCTCTTCCAGCAGCAACTACGCGGAACTGAAACCGGAGCGCATATTCTCTGAGGAAGTCGAAGCCGACAAATTCACCCACCCTCAAAAAATAGGCGACGTGCCCACGCTGGAGAAGAACTGGTTCGATTGCATCCGGTCGGGCGCCACTCCGTTCGCGAATATCGACCTCGCGATCAAGGCCCATGTGGTGCTTTGCCTGTCGGAAATGTCGGAACGCTTGAGCTTGACTCTGCTCTTCGACGAGAAAGCGCGCACCATCAAGACGGGCGACGGCAAAGTCGTATCGCCGATCAGCTACGATTCCATGGTGCCGGTGTCCGCTTAAGTCCGCACTTTGGTAAATCGGTTCTCCTTGCAGCCGCGCTCAGGTGAGCGCGGCTTTTTTTTGTCTGGTGAAGATGGGAGGTAGGGCGAGCCTGTCCCCAGCCAGCCGAGTCGGACGTGTTCCACGCAACGTGGTTGAGCGGCTCGTCGGGATGGACTTGCCCTGCCTGGTTCATGGGGCGGAGCAGGGTGACCGTACCGGGAAGTTTTCCAGGATGAATGAGGCGGCTCAGCTTTCGTTTCGTTTCACGCCAATCCGTGTCTCCGGTTCTTCAGGGGGAGGTTGGGGTTCAATCCCGGACTGCCGGAGGAGCCGTTTCTTCTCAACACGGGCGCGTGTTCTCACAATCCAGAGGTCGAGCAACGCGGTCAGTATCGCCAGCGCTGTGAACAGAAAACAGATGAGCCAGTACAGGATGAATCCAAGCCCTTTGCCCAGGCGCGGCTCCAATATCGTCTGTCCCCAGATCAGCAGCCCGCCCGCGACCAGCAAATAAAACATGCCGAACCATCGGCGGCGGGAATCGGCAGGGCCAAGCATGCTCGCACATTAGCCGAATCGCCTCGCTCTGCCAGTCGAAAGGGAAGTGAACGGCGCGGCTTGGCTTTGCTTTTGCGGCTCTTGCTATCCGGTGGTGCGGGTGGTAAAGGCTCTCTTGGAATTGCTCGCAATGCTTAGTGGTCATGGGCATAAATACGATGACGTTCGTTTCGCCCCATTTGGCGTATCAGGCGCGACGAGGGAGCATAGCCGCACGGCTCTGTGACCGAGGCGCAACGAAGCCACAGGCCAAATGGGGCGAAACCCGAAGGGCGGCAGGTCTTTTGCAGCCAGACTTCGTGGCTCGCTCCTTGCAGACCGCCGAGGGGTATGCGCGTCGCTCGCGCCTCGTCTGGCCGCAAAATCCCTTGCCGCGAACGTCATCGTATTTATGTCCATGACCACTTTGTCCCGGCCTTAACAACCGCCCGCATACCAGCGAACATGCAAATTGCCAAACAACTTGTTTTATTCCTGGCTAATCGGCCCGGCACGCTGGCCCGCGTGTGCGACGTCCTGGGAGCGGCAAAGATCAATATCTACGCGATTTCAACCAGCGACACCGTGGACCATATCGTCGTCCGGATGGTGCTCAGTGATCCCAAAGAGGCTCTCCGGATTTTCGAGGATCACGGCTCGCTGGTCCTTGCCACCGACGTGTTGATGATCGAAGGCAGCAATAAACCCGGTTCCCTGGCGGCCATGGCCCACAAACTGGCGGACGCCGGCATCAACATCGAATACGCTTACTGCGCCACTACTCCGGACGCCAAAAAGGGGCTCCTGATCCTCCGCGTGTCGAATCCGCACAAAGCGTTGAAAATCCTGAATAGCTGAACACTAAAGCTTTCCGATCGCTTTGCTTAACGCGTACTGCGCGCGGTCGAAATCGGCAATCGCTTTGGCATAATCCAGCCGGGCGCGCGTCAGGTCCTGTTCCGCCTGGATGGTTTCCAACACCGCGCCGACGCCGAACTGTTTTCGATCCTGCGCGAGTTGCTGGCTCCTCTCAGCCGCTTTCAGAGCGCGCTCCACGATCGCGATCTGGTCGGCGAGCGAGACGAACCGGGTGTGCGCCTCGATGACTTGCCGGACGATTTCATCGCGGAGTTTCTCCTGGCCAAGCTTGGCCACGTTCAACCGCGATTCAGCCGACCGTTTCCTTCCCTGATCGAAAAGCCCGCCCGGGCCAATCCGCCAGCCGAGCGTCAGCGCGTAATCCTCCGTGGCCCCGAAATTCCCGGAGCCGCTTCCGCGTCCTCCGCCCAACCCGCCCACGAAAGCCTGTGCGCCGACCGACGGAATCCACGGACCGTAGGTCACTCCGCTCCGGGATTTCTCCGCCGCGGCGATCAGCGATTGGCTTTGCTTTGCGTCCGGTCGATTCACGATGGCCTCCTGAACCAGCGAGCTCAGAACCGTGTTCGTGGCGATGAGTCCAAGCGGCACAAGTTCGCCATCGGCGCCGCGGAGTTCGACCGCCGGATCGAGGTGCAAGATTTGCGCGAGGCGCGCGGCCGCGAATCGATGTTGCTCCCGCGATTGTTGGCGAATCAACCGGTTGCGCTCGGCCTGAACCTGGACTCTCAATTCGTCTCCCTTGAAGGCGATACCCGCCTCGACCGCGCGCTGGACCTGATCCAGATAATTCTCAGAGATTCGGACCGTGTCTTCCGCCACGCTGACCGACGCCTGGGCGTAGAGCAATTCAAAGTAGCCCTGGACTGCGGCGAACGCGCTTTCTTGCCGTTGCGCATCCAGGCCGTGGGCGGCAGCATTCGCCAGTTGCTTCGCGGCCAGCGTCCGGTAGAGCGCTTCCCCAAAATCCCATTGCGCGGCAAGAGTTCCGCCCGCCACGTAGGATTGCTTGTCGGCGTCGAACACGTTCCCGACCACGTCTTGAAGCCGGTCTTCATGGCGCCGGTATCCAACCCCGGGCGCGAGCCAGGGAAAAAACTGCGACATCGCGATCGAGTGATTTGCTTTCGCCTCCGCCAGGCGTTCCCGCGCGATCTGGACATCCAGATTTTGCGCCCCGGCCAGGCGCAAAACGGTCGCCAGGTCGATCGCGTGAATACTGGTGTTCGCGACGCCAGGAGCACGCAGGACCGCGGACACTTCTGCTGTCTTCTGAACAGGTTGCTCTTGAGACCAGCCCAGGACCACAATTCGGGTTAAAGCCGCCGCCCCAATCGCCAATCGCCAATCGCCAATGGCCAATTTCACCGGGCCTCCACGGCGTTCACCGGTTGTCCCGCGGCGAATGTCTGTTTGCCGGCCAGAATCACCTGGTCTTCCGCGCTGGCGCCGGACACGATCTCCACGTTGGTTCCGTCATTGAAACCGGTCTTGACCGCAACCTTCTTCACTTTGCCGTCCACGACCGTGAAGACCGAATTGCCGCCACGCTCGACGACCAACGCCTCCACCGGAACCAACAGCGCGCCATGCTTCTTTTCGACGCCGATCTTCACCTGCGCGAACATGCCCGGACGAAGTTCCCATTTCGGATTCGGCAGCTCGGCTTCGACCAGCATCGTCTTGCTCGCTTCGTCGAGCGCATAGGCAATCCGCGTGACTTCGCCGCGGAAAATGCGTCCCGGAAGTTCTTCGACCGCGACCGCGGCGGGCTGGCCTTTGGCGGTGCGCGGCACTTCAGGTTCAGGGACCGCCACCTGGATCCGCACTTTGCTGAAGTCCATAAGCGTGAGAATCGCGGCCGTGTTGGCGGCGCTTCCGGAAGTCGCCGCTGGAATAAACGCGCCGGGATCGACGTAACGCGTCGTGATGACGCCCGAAAACGGCGCCGTGATCCGGGCGAAGCCAAGCAGTTTCTCGATTCGGTCCAGGTTCGCCCGGGCGACTTCGTATTTGCCTCGGGCATTATCCACGGTTTGCGGAACGACCAGATCCGGCGCCTTTTTCTGCGCCTCGACCGTGCGTTCAAAATCAAGCTTCGCCACCTCCACTTCAGTTTTGAACCTGGCAAGGTCCGCGATCAACTCCGGCACTTCGATGTCCGCGAGCAGGTCGCCTTCCTTGACCGCGTCGCCTTTGTCCACGTGGATGGTCTTGAGATAGCCCGCGACTTTCGCATAAAGCGTCGAGTGCTGATACGCCTTGACGTTGCCGGGCAAGGTAATGCTGCGAGTGATCTCGCCGGTTTTCGGATGGACCACTTTGACTTCCAGCGGCGGGGCGGGTTTGTTTTCGGCCCCGTGAAGCGGAACAACACCGCAGACAATGTGCAGCGCGATCCAGCATGACCAGAAGGACCGCGCAGAGGCAGGATGCCTCACTTGGTGCGCGTCGAGTCTGGATGGAATCCCAACGGGATTCAGTGCATCCACGAGTTGTCGGTGATCGCCGTCCACGTGGCGCAGAGTTGCACTCTGCCGTATCGCAGATTTGGAATCTGCGGCACGCCGGCCAATCTGGTGCGGTCGGGTGAGTTGGTCGCGCAGCCGACTACAAGTCGGCGATACGGCAGATTGAAAATCTGCGCTACGCTTCACCGCCAACTTGTGGATGCATCGAACGAGATTCTGCCCCAAAGCCCAGAGTTGCGAGGCGCGAGCTACCCTGGGGAATCTCTGGAATTTGGCCAAGTTGGAGAGTCCCCTCCCGCCTCGCCTGGCATTGGCGTCGGCGAGGGCAAACAGTTTTTTCAACATAGATCAAAGTTCTTCAACTAATCGTGTCCCACAGGCGAAACGTAATGGCCACTGAGCGGATCGTCGGGATCAAGCGACCGGGATTTGGTGCTCGACCGCACCCGCACAATGGCGAAGACCCACGGCAAGACCAGCAAGGTCGCCACCGTCGCCGCCGCCAGCCCGCCAATCACCGCCCGGCCTAGCGGCGCGGTTTGTTCGCCGCCTTCGCCCAGGCCCAGCGCCATCGGCACCATGCCCGCCATCATGGCCAGGCTCGTCATCAGGATCGGACGCAAGCGGCTCCGCGCGCCGTCCAGGGCGGCGTCCACCGCAGTCATGCCGGCGATGCGGCTGCGTTCGGCGAAAGTCACCAGCAGAATCGCGTTCGCCACCGCCACGCCGATGGCCATGATGGCGCCCATGAACGATTGCAGGTTGGCCGTGGTGCCAGTGAGCCAGAGCATGAGCACGACGCCGGCGATCACTGCGGGCACCGTCGAAACCACGACCAGGGAAAGTTGGAAGGACTGAAAGTTGGCGGCGAGCAAAAGGAAGATCACCACCACCGCGAGGAGCAGACCCGTGCGGAGCCCGTTCAGCATCTGTTCCATCGGCTTGACCTGGCCGCGCAACGCCACGTTGATGCGCGGCGGCGGATCGCCCACTTCGTTGAGCGCGCGCGTGATCTCAGTCGAGACCCGGCCCAGATCCGTCTCATGAATGTTGGCGGTCAACGTGACCTGCCGCGCCATGTTGTAGCGTTCGTATTGGCCTACAGCCGTGCCGTTGTTGACGCTGGCCACGTTGCGCAACAGGATGGGCTTGCCGTCCCGGTGCAAGACCGGGACGTTTTTCAGTTCTTCCGCCGATGCCAGTTGGAGTTGGGGAATCTGCACCTGGATTTGATAGGCCACGCCGCTGTTCGGGTCCGCCCAATACACCGGTTGCGTGAAGCGGCTGGAAGCCGTCGCCGCCACAAGCGAACGCGACACGTCGATCGTTTTGACGCCCATCAATCCCGCGCGCTCGCGGTTGACCGCCACATCGACCGTCGGGTAATCGAGCGACTGGCCGTACTGGATGTCGCGGAGCGCCGGAATCTTTTCCAGTTTTTCGCGAATCTTTTCGGCGAAGGCTTGGTTGGCCGCGAGGTTCGGGCCGCTCACGGCCACTTCAATCGGTGTGGGCGAACCCAGGCTCATCACGCGGCTGACAATGTCGCTGGGCTCGAACGAGAACCCCACATCCGGCATCCGCTGCCGGAGCTTCTCGCGCAGGCGCTCCTTTAAGTCATCGATCCGCACCGGCGCGCCCCGCTTTAACTGGACCTGCACGACGCCTTCTTCGGGGCCGCCGTTCCAATGATAGACGAGGTTGATCGGGTAGCTCGGAGGGTGAACGCCCACAAACCCCAGCGTCAGCGCCACATTTTCTTTGCCGACCTCGTCTTCAATCAGCTTGAGCACATCCAGCGCGAGAGCTTCGGTCGTCTCGACGCGTGTTCCGCTGGGCGCGCGCAACCGCAACAGAAGCTGCCCGGCATCGACTTTCGGGAAGATCTCCGTTCCCAGGCGATCCCCCACCACTTTGATTGCGGCCAGCGCCATCACCAGGTAAAGGGCCGTGATTATCCCGCGCAGCGCGACTGCTTTTCTCCCCAACGCGATGTAGAAATCCTGAAAACGCTGGAATGCAAAATAGGTCGTGGCGGCAGTTCGGATTCCTTCGCGGCGATGAGCGCGGATAATCCAGACCGCGATCACCGGGACGAAGGTGCTCGCCAGGAGGTACGACGCGACCATCGAAAAACCGACTGCGAGCGACAGCGGCGTGAACAACGCCCTGGCCGCGCCTTCCATGAAAAAGGAGGGAATGAACACCGCCAGCACGCAAAGCATCGCGATCAGCAACGGCAAGGCGATTTCTTTTCCCGAGTCGGCGACAGCCCGCGCGACACTGACTGGTTGTCTTGGACGGATGCCTTGCCCAGCCAGGTGCGTGTGGATGTTTTCGATCGCCACCGTGGACATATCGACGAGAATGCCCACCGCCAGGGCCAGTCCGCCCAACGTCATGAGATTGATGGTTTGGCCGGTGAGCCACAACGCGAACACGGCGGCCAAGAGCGACAGCGGAATGTTGACCACCACCACCACCGCGCTTCGCCAATCGCGAAGAAACAGCAGCACCATCGCGCCGGCCAGCACCGCGCCCAGCGCGCCTTCCATCGTCAGTCCGGCGATAGCGCGCGTCACATACGGCGATTGGTCGAATTCATAGCTCACCTTCACGTCTTCGGGCAGCACGCTTTGGAACTTTGGAATGTTGGCTTTGACAAGATTGACCACCGAAAGCGTGGAAGCATCGGCGCGCTTGGTGACCGGGATATAGACCGTGCGGCGCCCATTCACGAGCGCGAAACAGGTCACGATGTCCGACGCGTCCAGCACTTCGGCCACGTCACGGATAAAGATCGCGGGGTAAACGCCAGTGCGCACCGGCACCGCTTCGAGGTCCTTGATGTTTCGCACCACTGAATTCAGCGGCACCATCGGGTATTTGTCGCCCAGGATGATATTGCCCGAAGGGCTGATCGTGTTCGCGGCCGCGATGGCGCCGACGACTTCGTCAGGCGACATGTTGTAAGCGCGCAGGCGTTCCGGTTTGACGTTCACGACAATGCTGCGCGCGCTGCCGCCGAAGGGCGGTGGCGCGGAGACACCTGGGAGCGTGGCGAACAAAGGCCGGACCAAATTCAGCGCCGCGTCCTGCATCTGGCCGACGGTGTGGTTTGGATTGTCCGTCGAGAACACCAGATTGCCCACGGGCACGCTTCCGGCATCGAAACGCATGACGAACGGCGGCACCGTGCCCGGCGGCATGAAAGCGCGCGAACGATTCACCTGCGCCACGGTTTCGGACACCGCCTGCGACATGTCGGTGCCCGGATGGAATTGCAGCTTGATGATGGACGCGCCCTGAATGGACTTCGATTCGACGTGCTCGATGCCCGTGATGTAGAGGAAGTGGTACTCGTAGTAATACGTGAGGTAACCCTCCATCTGCGCCGGGTCCATCCCGCCGTAAGGTTGCGCCACATAAATCGTGGGAATGCCCAGCGGCGGAAAGATGTCCCGCGCCATCTTCTGCAGCGCCAGCCCTGCGCCCAGAACCACCGCAATGATGAGCACGATGACCGTCAGCGGTCGGCGCATGGCCGGTTGAACGAGATTCATGGCAACGGCGGAACAAAACTTTCGGGCAGAGTCTCAACCCGTGAGGTTTCTGGCAAAGGATAATCCGGCGGCGAAGCCTCAACGGGCCTCAACGGGCCTCAACGGAATTCCGGAAAAGAACTTGTCGGTTCAGTCCCTGGACAAAGACGAGCAGGGTTTGGTGCGGCATGCGACGCAGCTCGCGACTGGCTGAACTGGGCTGCAACCATTCAGTTCGGCCGCAATTCTCGCAGTGCGGCGCAACCGCAGTCAAATTCCTGGAAAAAGTGCTGTGAATCATGCCACCAGGAGCGCGGGCGGCCCGCCCGCGAGAACGTGTGATTCCGATTCCGAAGAACATCTTCACGTTGAGCAGGGACCCGCGGGCGGCCCGCCCGCGCTCCTTTCGTCCAATCGCAAGCGGCAATACTCGTCTCCCCAACGAGCGCTGCTCCATGGCCATTCGGCCGGTTCGCGCGCAAGGCCCGCTTTAACCGGATTACTCTCGGTGTATCGGACGGTCTTGCGGAAATGCGCTTCGTCGCGGATGTAGCGGTCGAAGTATTCATCCTGCCAGAAGTGCCCGGCGCGCCCCAGGAGCTGGTTGGCCTTCTTCGAGGTATAGGATATGAAGGGCCATCTCCGTAGAATCAGCGCGTCCTGGGAAAGCGCCTATTCCGCCTTCGACAACGCCTACAGCGGGCTGGCGGAAGACCTGGGCACTCGGTTTCCGAGGTCTTCTTAGGGTCTGTGCAAAAATAAATTGCGGTTTTGGCGGGAGCGATTCCACCGCGCCAATATCAAAAGGAAACTGGATTTGAAGGACAGCGCCTCGCTGGTGCACTACGCCATTCGATGGGTGGCGGCGCAGAGTTGGGCAGTTGTCAGTTGTCAGTTGCCAGTTGTCAGGGGAGTCAGGGGGTGGAGTTCGAATCGGCGGAAGAAGATTTCTGAGCCTTCGCATTGGAGGAGAATCCTTCCAAATCGCGGGTACACATCGAAGGCTTCGTTGACGATGGCGCCGTTGACACGGAGTGTAATGCGATCACCCCTGCAAATGCACTCGACGCGAGTCCATTCGCCGCGCGGGCTTTCAACATCGCGCGTCCCGCGGAAATCCAACGCGTCCTTCCATTGCGGATCTTTCCCAAACCAGTTGAGCCGGCCCCAGGTTTGAATCGTTTGCCGCCGCCCGCCTTTCTGCCAGGTGAACCAGCCATCCGCGTCGTGCTGCGGAGCGACTTCAGCCGTTATCGTGGGCGAGATCAATGTGCCTTCCGGCGCACGGCCGCGGATCAAAAGGAAATCGCCGGTTGCGCCTTGAAAGACGTTGCACTCGATCGCGGCCATGAACGCGCCCTTCCCATCCTGGCTGTTGCCATCAGGTCCCGTGGCGTGAAGAAATATCCCCGAATCGCGCGCCTTGCCCACGCGATCACCCCAAGGCCAGTTTTTCTCGCCCCATTTGAATTCCACAACCAACCGGTAATCGCGGTATTCCTGTTTCGTAGCCAGGTAGCCCAGGCCGTCGCCGGAAATGCGAATCAGGCCATTGGTGACGCTGAAGACGCGCCGCGGATCACTGTGTTTGGCATCCACCAGCCACGTATAAAGGCCATCAAGATTGGCGCCGTTGAAGAGGGGGATGGCGTTTGCCTTCGGGGAGATAGGCAGCGCCGGTTCCGAGCCCATGACACCGGGGCAGAGCATCAACGGAATTGCGGCTCTCCAGATCCACATGGCGGCACAGTACGCCGACGGAGAGCCCTTTGGCAATTCCCGCGAGAATCGATCAGTTCGGCGAGGATTCTGGTGCGCGGCTCTGTGCGGAGCGCCAGCCACGGCACTACAGAATAGTCCCGCACGCCGCGGCTGGGGCTGCGACCACAGCCGCGCTCCTTACACGCAATTCTTCCGTCTAGAATCCCAACGGGATTCCGACGCAACCCTGGGCTGGAGGGCGCAATCCCCTTGGGATTGGCGGACCACGCGCACAAGATCCGTGGAAGGAGCAGAACACAGTCGCACTCCTTGGAACGAGATGCGGGCATGGGTCTGCCCTTCATCATCGGTGGACTCCTGAGTACCCACGTCGCGACGCAATGGCTCGCCGGGCGTGAGCTTGAAAAGTTTGGGCCCGCCGGGAAAGCGGCTATTCCCGCGCTCGCGGAAAACCTGTCTTCGTGGCCTTGGTGGATCTCGCGGACCGCGATCGCCGTGCCTGGAAACCACGGTCCGGATGCGGCCGCCGCGGTGCCAGCCTTGGAGAAAATCCTTCAAACCACGAGCCAGTCGGCGCTCGGTGCTCAGGCCGCGGTGGCGCTGGGTCAGATCAACAGTCCCAACACGAACGCCCTGGCGTTGGTCTCCGCCGCTCTGGACGCAGGCCCGGCGAAAACGGGAGTTCAGACCTTCATTTCACGGGAGCACGCGCTGCAAGCCCACGGCCTTCGAGCCGTGCACATGGTCCATGAACCCAAGACCGGGCGGACCGCAGGCTTCATGCTGCTTCCGCGCGCTCCGCGCTGTCGAGCCTTGAAGCGGCCTAAAGGCCGCGGTCCGAAGAGACGGTTCATGGGAAGCTTCCATGAACAAGGTAGGGCGAGTCCGTCCCGGCGAGCCGCTCGACGTGCTTGGAACACGGCCGAATCGGCTCGCTGGGGACAGGCTCGCCCTACCGAGGGGCTATCGGGTGTTTTCTTCTAGCTGACCTTCCGTAGTTTCGTGATTCGTCCCGTCTGGACCCACTCGGCCACGTAGATGTTTCCGGCCGGATCGAAGCACGCGTCGTGCGGATGGAGGAATTTGCCCGGGACCCAGCTTTCGCCCTTCTCGTCGCGGCGCATTTTCATGCCGTCTTTCAGCACTTGTTCGCGCCACGCCGGGTCTTCGCCCAGGTGAACGATGACCTGGTCGTTTTTGTCGAGCAGCGTGATGCGGGCGCTCAGGTCGGGCACAAGCAGCACGTCGCCGCGCGCGTCGATGTTCGCGGGGAGAATGAAGCCGTCGAGCGTCTTGAGATGTTTGCCTTCGAGCGTGAACCATTGCAGCCGCTTGTTCGCGCGGTCCGCGATGGCGAGGGACGGTTCGCGGCCTGGCCGGTTGTCGATCCAGAGGCCGTGCGGCGTGTTGAACTGGCCATCCTCTTTTCCGGGAGAGCCGAACATGGATTTCCAATTCCCGTTCTTGTCGTAGCGATGGATGCGGTAGGAGCCGTAGCCGTCCGCGAGGAAAAATCCGCCGTCGGGGAGGAACGCGTAATTGGTGGGCATGAACGCGTCGCGGCCCCAGCGCTTCGCGGGTTGGGTGTCTTCTCCGGACGGGTAAAGCTTTGAATCCATCGGCGCGCGCTTTTCCCAGACCAACTCGCCTTTCAGCGTGAGCTTGGCGAAATTCTTCAACTGCTGATAGCCGGTGATGTAGAGGAATTGCTCCCGGCCCTCGGTGCGAACTTCGAGCCCGTGCCCGCCGCCCTGGAACTGGCTGCCAAACGCGCGCACGAACTTCCCCTGCGGATCGAACACGAAGATCGATGGATGATCCTTCAGATCCTCGCGCCCCTCATGGATGACGTAGAGCAGGCCGTCGCGGTCCACGGCGACGTTGTGCGTGGTTTGCCAGGAGTATTTATCCGGCAACTGGGCCCAGTGGTGCAGGACTTCATATTTGTGTTCGCCCGTGCCGATGACGAGCTGTTGTTGAGATTTCTGCGCCGTGAGCACGCGCGGCGCGGCAAGCGCAACGGCGGTGGCGGCCATGAAATGACGGCGGGAGATTTTGGGATTCATACGCAATCTGGTGTTGAAGTGGATGTCGAATTCGGACCGAGCTTAAAGTCAATCCGCCCAGAGCGCGAGCAAGATCAATGTAACCCCTCACCGCCGCGTCGCCGAAGTCCTGAAGGAGACCGAACCGAAGCCAACGACATCTCGTGCGACGAACAATCAAAATGAGAACTGCTGCAACTTTTTCATCCGACAAGAGGGCGCTGGCTCATTGACCGGCCGGCGGCAATTCCGCGATGAAGCGTTTGGCGAAGCTTGATCTTCAAGCTCCAAGCGCAGATAGTGCGATCATGACGAAAGAAGAAATGGTCAAAATTAGAGGAAGCCTACGCCTGCGAGGACTACTTCCCCGGCGTGCTGGGCAATCCCGTGACTCTTGCCGCGCGCAGGGGAACGCGTTGCACAGATTCTGGCCAAGTACAACCTGAAGCTGACACGGGATGTGGTCACTCCCGCTTCCATTTCCGAATCCGGAACGATTCAGAATGGGCCGAAGCTCAACCGAAACTCTCCTCCGGAAGCGAAGATCGCCTTGTTCCGATCGCTCTTTCGCGGGCGGACGGACGTGTACCCGCGGCGATTCGAAAGCAGAAAGACCGGGAAGACTGGCTACGCGCCCGCTTGCGCGAACGAATGGATTCGCGGCGTCTGCGAGAAACCGAGGATCAAATGCGCCGATTGCCCGAACCGGCGCTTTCTCTCCGTCACGGATGAAGTGATCCGCTGGCACCTCTCGGGCCAAGATGACCACGGCAGCGCCTTCGTCATGGGCGTTTATCCGATGCTTCAGGACGAGTCCTGCTTCTTCCTGGCCGTGGATTTCGACGGCGAGAATTGGCGGGAGGATGCCGGTGAGTTTCTCCAGACGTGCCGCAAACTCGATGTGCCCGCCGCGTTGGAGCGCTCGCGATCCGGCAATGGCGCTCATATCTGGTTTTTCTTTGAGGAAGCGATTCCGGCCAGCCTCGCGCGGAAGCTCGGTTCGCATGTCCTCACCGAGACGATGGAGAATCGGCCTGAAATCGGGCTCGCGTCTTACGACCGGCTTTTTCCCAACCAAGACACGCTCCCCAAAGGCGGGTTCGGGAATCTGATCGCCTTGCCGCTGCAAAGGCAGCCCCGAGAGCGCGGAAACTCCGTCTTTCTCGACGAGCAATTCCAGCCGCATCCGGATCAGTGGGCATTTCTCGCGTCCTTGCCAAAACTTGCCCGAAGCCGAGTTGAAGCGCTCGTGCGCGAAGCCGAATCCCAGGGCCGAATCCTTGGCGTGCGCAAGGCCGTGGCAGACGAAGACCACGATGACCCTTGGACGGCTCCGCCTTCGCGGCGACGCCAGGAACCGCCCCTCGCAGGACCATTGCCGGAATCTCTCGAATTGGTTCTTGCGGATCAGATCTACATCGCCAAGGAAAGTTTGCCGCCCGGACTTCGGAATCGGTTGCTTCGTTTGGCGGCGTTTCAGAATCCGGAATTCTACCGTGCGCAAGCGATGCGTCTGCCGACGTACTACAAGCCCAGAATTGTCCATTGCGCCGAAGACCATCCGAAACATTTCGCCTTGCCGCGCGGATGTCTGGAGGAGATTGAGCAACTGCTCCGCTCGCTCAAGATCAAGGCTGTCCTGCGCGACGAACGCTGCGCGGGCGCCCCGCTCAAGGTTTCGTTCCAGGGCACGTTGCGGCCCGACCAGCAAGCCGCAGCAGAGGCGATGCGGGCGCACGACACGGGCGTGCTGGCCGCAACCACGGCCTTCGGCAAAACCGTGCTCGCGGCCTGGCTGATTGCGCGACGTGGAGTGAACACGCTCGTGCTTGTGCACCGCCAGCAACTCCTCGAACAATGGATCGAACGGATGTCTTCCTTTCTGGGTGTTCCGCCGAAAGCAATCGGACGGTTGGGCGGCGGGCGGAAGAAACTCACCGGCGCGTTAGATGTGGCGTTGATGCAAAGCCTCGTCCGCAAAGGCGAAGTGGACGATCGCGTCGGAGCTTACGGCCACTTGATCGTGGACGAATGCCATCATCTCTCGGCGCGGAGTTTTGAATTGGTCGCGCGCCGGGCCAAGGCGAAATTTGTTACCGGCCTGTCTGCGACCGTCACCCGCAAAGACGGGCATCATCCGATCATTTTCATGCAATGCGGCCCGGTGCGGCATCGTGTCGATGCCAGACAGCAAGCCGTCACGCGGCCTTTCACACATCACGTGTTTGTCCGGCCAACCGGATTTCGTGCGCCAACTCCACCTGCACACGATCCGTGCGCTGATTTTCACAATCTCTACGAAGCGCTCCGCAAAGACGAATCGCGCAACCAGATGATCTGTGCCGATGTGCGGAACGTCGTCCGCGAAGGCCGTTCGCCGTTGGTGCTCACGGAGCGCACGGAGCATTTGCAATTATTGGCGGAGCGGCTGTCTCGCGAGATCCCAAACGTAATCACATTGCAAGGCGGCATGGGCCGGCCGGAGCTTCAAAGCGCGCTCGAACGGCTCGCGCAGCGGCCGAACGGTGGTCCCCGCGTGATTGTCGCCACCGGCAAATTCATTGGCGAAGGATTCGACGACCCGCGACTGGACACGCTGTTCCTGGCTTTGCCGGTTTCCTGGCGAGGCACCATTGCGCAATATGTCGGCCGGTTGCACCGGCTCCACGAAGGCAAAAGCGCGGTGCGCGTCTATGATTACGCGGACCTCGACGTTCCCATGCTCGCACGAATGTTTGACAGGCGCTGCCGCGGTTACGAAGCGCTCGGCTACACAATTCTGCTGCCGGCGAGCGCCGTTCCCGGATGGCCGGCCGAAGTGCCGCTGCCCATCGATCCGCAATGGAAACAGGATTACGCCGCGAGCGTCCGGCGGCTCGTTCGCGACGGCGTGGATGTTCCCCTGGCGAATCTCTTCGTGCACGCCGCGCGTTCTCCGGCGCCTGATGCGGAAGGCGCCGACCGCGCCCGAAGCGCGAGCGAGGCGTTCCTGTATCGCCGGCTTGAGACCTTGCCGGAAACCGCCGGCCGCTTCCGGTTGAATGTGGAGTTGCCGATTCCTTTCGACAGCCGGGGACGGATGGAAGTGGATTTGTTTTGCGCGGAAGCCGGCGTGATCATCGAACTGGATGGCGCGCAACATTTGGCCGACGCCGAAGCGTATCGACGCGACCGGCGCAAAGACGCGTTGCTCCAGCAGCACGGGTATTTTGTTCTGCGTTTCCTGGCGGACGACATCGGCAAACGGCTGGATGACATCTTGGATACGATTCTGGCCGCGCTGGTTCATCGGGAGAGGGATCGCATTGCCTACTAAAGCTGAATGATTCAGTAGCGACGACGGGAGTGCACGCGCCTCGCCAATTGTGTTCGCATCAAAAACGCCTGCCTCGTGTTTTCTCTCTCGCCCCGCGAGGAACGAGTGGGGAGAGAGCTGAAGAGAGGGGTATTCCTTAAGAACAAACCTCCTCTCCCCGGCCCTCTCCTCCTTTTTTGAGGAGGATAGGGAGAAGAAGGGCGGTGAGGAAAACAGTATGGACACCTGGAAGTGATCGTTCCGTCCCCGGCTGATTTGCTGGTTCCGAAGCTCAAGCGGAACGAACCTCGCGATCGGGCGCACGAGGCTTGGGCAAAACGGGTTCATCTGGTAACCTAAAGGCCATATGCAGCACGCTGGTCCAGACACGTCAATTTGGGGGCCCTATCCCAACTATGACGACATCGCCCGCTTCGAGTATGGGCGGCGGATGTGGCGGCTGCCGGCCATGCGCCAACGGCTCCTTTCCCACTGGACCGATTCGCGGCATCCATACCGCGCCCGGTTTGACAAGCACCGCTCCCTGATCGAGAAGATCCTCGCTTCCGATGCTTCCGCGAGCGAGCTGGACCGCATGCTCCGCGAGCAGAACACAAGCTTGCGCTGCCTGGTGCGGGAGATCCCAACCGTGTTTGGAAGTTTCTTCGAGTGACCTTCGGTATAGGTTGTGCTATTCTTCACCCAGAGCGCCGTCGGCGTGGGACTGGCACTGCGAATGATTTGAGTTTCAAAAGTAAATCGACACCCCTCACCCTGACCGTGTTCGAGTCGTCACTTGACAACTTCCACTCCTCACACGCCGTTGACATAGGTTTTCAAAATTGACCAATCCAAAACAAAAGCTGACTCCCAAGACAGGCGTCATCGAACAGAGAGGAACCCGGGCACAGGAAGTCCCGGCTATTAGGCTTTTCAAAGCAGTGGCACCCTTGTATTGAGTTACTAACGCTTCGCGAGTTGAACATTGACGGCTTTAAGAGCTTTGGAATGAGCGGTCCTCCCATTCGGTTCAGTCGGCTCAATTTCCTCGTCGGAGCAAATGCCTCAGGCAAGACGAACGTTCTCCGCGCGCTGAGATTTCTGCAAAACTCAATCCTCCAAAACGTTGAACTGGCTGTCGACGCCGAGGGAGGACTAACCGAAGTAAGGAACAAAATACTTCGCGAAAAGAAAGAGGCCAAGCCTCTGACACTCAGGGTCAAGTTTTCCGGATTGTCTTTCGACGTTGGTTCAAAAAGCGGCGGAAAATACTCGATCGACGAGGCTCGATACGAGTTGAAGCTGGACGTGCGGTCGGAATCGGGTGTTCCTGCGATAGAGTCCGAGGCTTTGGAGGCAAAGCTGTCGCAAGGAGGAAAACCGCTTCCAAATTATTCATTGCGGCGAGATCGGGAACACGTTGAGATTCATGACCCATTGTCGCCTGTCGAGAAGCCCGAGCGCCGATTCCCCATACCGGCGCAAGAGGCGTCGCGTGCTGCGCTGGGTGTAGTCTTTTTTAGTCTCCCTTGCGTCATCCTCCGAAGCGAGATGGAGAGCTGGTCCTTTTTCAACATCAATCCCCAGACTGCGCGAGCGCCATTCCGTGACGTCGCAGACGCTCGCCTCGGTTCGTCTGGAGAATATCTTTCCGTTGTGCTTCATCGGATCGAAAAGGAGAACGGAAAGGGTTCACTTGCGTCCATCATTGCAGGACTCAAGGGCGCCATTCCGGGGTTCAAAAGTATCAAGACAACCCAGCTCCCTGTGGAGAATAAGTGGGCATTCCAACTCCTCGAAGATCGTATTCGGGGAGCGATCAATCCGGAATCGGCTTCGGACGGCACGATCCGCTTGCTTGCGCTAATGGTTATCGCACAGTGGAGTTCAAGGCATTCATCGCTTCTTGCAATCGAGGAGCCCGAGAACGGACTTCATCCTCATCTTTCAGAGCATATCGTGAGTATCCTCCGTGCCGCATCCACGGATCGACAAATCATTGCAACGACGCATAACCCCGATTTCCTGGATTTCTTGGAACCTGAGGAAGTGCAACTCTGCGACAAGGAAGAGGGTTTCACAAAGATCAGAATTGCATCCGACCAGGAGGAAGTCACAACTTTCAAGCGCCGGTTTCGTCTCGGAGAACTTTGGGAACAAGGAGTCTTGGGGGGCATCCCATGATTAAGGGGAAAATCGGCGTTGGCGTTGAAGGACCTTCAGATTTGCAGTTTTGGGACAAAGTGTTGCCTAAACACCTTCAAGGTTGGCAGTTCGATATCCGCAACATGAAAAACCGCGATAAACTCGTGCGAGCGGTTCCGGACTTGTACGAGGAGTTTCGCAATCTTAAACGCCAGGCTGCCTTCGTCCTGCTGGGTAGCGACAAAAGTCCCTGTGTCTCCGAGATACTTGGCTTCTTCGACGCTCGGATTCTTGCCGAAGCGAAGAAGCCGTTAACCACTCGATACCTTCACCTTTGTGTTGCGGTTAAGCGCCTCGAATGCTGGTACCTTGCCGATCCGGACGGAATTAACCGACTTTTCCCCGGTTCAAATTACCAGTCGCCTGCGGACACCTCCATTCTTCACGGAAAGCATGAAATCGAAAAGATGTTGAAAGCACATTCCAAGCAGCCGGTGGGCTATAATGAAATCGAGTTTGCAAAGAGCTTTGCTCCGCTTTTTGCTCCCAATCGTGCTGAGAGGCACTCTGTTTCGTTTCGGTACTACTGGCGCCGAATTAGCGCCGTATGTCAATCGCAGTGATCGAGCGAGCGTGACGCTCGCAAAGGTCGATTTTGAACCATTGGGTTGAACACCCGACTCACTCCCGCCTATTCTCCCCCATGGGCCGTCAATGGTTGCATGCAAAACGCGCCGTCGCCTCGATGAAGAAGGCGAAGGCCACGGGCAAACTCGTCCGGGAAATCATGGTTGCTGCCAAGCTCGGGGGCACGGATCCCAACCTCAATGCCCGGCTCGCCGCCGCCGTCGAGAAAGCGCGCAAGGAAAGCGTCTCCCGCGACGTGATTGAGCGCGCCATCAAGAAAGGCTCCGGCCAAGGAGACGAAAAGCTCGTGATGGAGCACATCGTCTTCGAGGGTTACGCGCCGCACAAAGTGCCGGTCATCGTCGAGGTGCTCACGGACAACACGAATCGCACCGCGCCGGAGATTCGGGTGTTGTTTCGGGCGGGCCAGCTCGGCAGTTCGGGGAGCAACAAGTTTCTGTTCGATCCTGTGGGCCTGGTTGAGGCGCATCATCCGGACACCCGCGCCGACCTGGAAGCCGCGGCCATTGAAGCAGGCGCCAACGAGGTTGAACCGCTGACGCGCGACCAAAACGACGACATCCCGGAAGGCGTGGCCGGCGCGAGGTTCATCGCGGATCGCACGGCCCTGCACACGGTGTCCAAATGGCTGTCGCAGCACGGCTGGACCGTGGTGACGAGCGAGCCGGGTTACGTGCCGAAGATTTACCCGCAACTCACGGAGGAACAACGCGCCGAGGTTGGCGAATTCCTTCAAACCCTCGAAGACCACGACGACGTCCACCGCATCTGGGCCGCGTTGAAGTAGAGCCGGTTACTGGCGCAATTCCTGCACCGCGCATTCCGTCATTTCCGCCCCTGGCAAATCCGAATTTCGAGATTGGGATTCCGAATTTCGGGCGAGGCTCGGAAGATGATCGTGAGAGGAGTCGGCAAAACCGGAAGTCTGTGCGCCGGTCCTCATCTCTCCATCTGCTTTCCGCAAGCAACGTCGTTGGGCCTTCCGGCGGGCACTCGGTCGAAGTGAAATGCGATCAGCCCGCGCAGGTATCGGCCTATCTCTATGGATTGTGCTTCCGCCAAGGCGATCTCCGGCAGCTCGGACCACTCCGCGCGCGCGATCTGCGTGAAGTGGGCCCGGCCCGCCGGCGTGAGCGGGCCTCGGGCCAGGTCCGGCATGATCCCCAGTTCGCGCAGCAATCTGGCCTCGAACGCATGGACGGCGCGGTGGTCTTTCGGTTGGCCGGAAAGAAGAATCAAGACGCCGGCGAACATTTCGTAGAAACCCGGCAGCGGTGTTTCGGTTTCAGTGCCCAGTTCCAGCAGACGCGCGCAGTACGCCGCCTGCTCGAGGTAAGCCAGATTCGTGCGCAAGATCGGGTTGAAATCGCGAACGCTGACTTCGCGCAACCCATGAAGGTCGCTCCGGCGGCTGCGGACAAAACTGAAATCGGCCCGGAAGAAAAGGTCGAGCTTGCCGGCGAACGGCGATTTGAGGCGGCGCGCTCCTTTGGCCACGGTGGCGAGCCGGCCCAGGTCCGGCGTGAGCCAATGAACGATCAGGCTCGTTTCCGTCAGCGGACGCGTGCGGAGGATGATGCCGGTGGTTCGCTCGTCCATGAAGGATTTCTAATTTGAAATCTCAAGTTTTAGATTCGGCCCAATTTTTCCAACGGAAACCGCCGGGCAATCTGGCGAAGCAAACGATTTTCCTGACGTTTCATCACGCGCCGCCGGGCCGGCTGCAAATCGTCGAACCCGCGCATGTGCAGGAGGCCATGGATGACATAGCGGACGATTTCAGACTGCCAGGACGTGCGGAACTTTCGCGCGTGCAGCACGGCATCGTTCACGCTGATGAAGATTTCGCCGGCGATGCGGCCGGGTGGCCGCGTGTCGTGAGCATCGAACGTGATCACGTCCGTGGAGCCGGAATGCTGCAAAAACCGGGCGTTGAGCCAGGCGATGCGAGACGAGCTGACCAGGTGCACGCACACCTCGAAGTCGCCCAGGCGAAGCAACTCGACCAGGAGCACGCGCAGAATTCTCTTGAGCATTCTGGCATGAATCCGGCGCGAGCGCTGCCGGTTTCGGATCGCCACTTCACTCATGGATGCAGTCTGGACTTAGGCGCCATGAACCCGTCGATGGTAGGGCGGCGCTGCTGCGCCGCCGCATCGACGGAAGACCGGCTGCGCGGCAACGCAGCCCTACCAGGTTTATGGAAAGCTTCCTGTTCCAAAAGGACCCTGCACTCGGCCCATGAACTCGGTAGGGCGAGTCCGTCCCGGCGAGCCGCTGGACGTGCGTGGAACACGTCCGACTCGGCTCGCTGGGGACAGGCTCGCCCTACCCAGAGGTTCATGGACAAGTCGGCCAATTCACCGGGTCTCCTCGCGGCCTTTGCCGCGGTGTTCTTCATACGCCGCGATGATCTTTTGCACCAGCGGATGGCGGACGACGTCGCGTCGGGTAAATTCCACAATCGCGATCCCGTCCACGCGCGCCAGGGCCCGGTGCGCTTCCAACAGGCCGGATTGCTTGTGCGCGGGCAAATCAATCTGCGTCGGATCGCCCGTCACGACGGCCTTGGAGTTGTGTCCGAGGCGAGTCAGGAACATGAACATCTGTTCCATGGTGGAATTCTGCGCTTCATCCAGAATGACGAACGCGTTGTTGAGCGTGCGTCCGCGCATGTAAGCCAGCGGCGCGATCTCGATGGTGCCGCGTTCGGTGTGTTTCTGAATTTCTTCGACCGGCAGCATGTCGTGCAACGCGTCCTGGAGCGGGCGCAGGTAAGGCGAAATCTTTTCGTAGAGATCGCCCGGCAGAAATCCCAGCGCCTCGCCCGCTTCGACCGCCGGACGCGTCAGGATGATGCGCGAGATTTTCTCTTCCTTGAGCGCCGCGACCGCCAGGGCCACCGCGAGATAGGTTTTTCCGGTGCCCGCCGGTCCCAGCCCAAACGTGATATCGTGGCGCCGAATGGCCTCGATGTATTTTTTCTGGCCAACGGTTTTGGGCGTGACGAGGGCTTTCTTAGCGGAAGTCTGAATGCGTTCCGCGGAGAGGCTCTGGAGGGCGTGCGGTCCGTCGTTCTTCATCACGTTGAGCGCGTAGGCGAACTCGCGGTTGCGGATGGGCGAGCCGCTCTTGAGCGAGTTTTCCAGAAACGCAAACAACTGCCTGGCGGATTCGACGGCGTCGGCCGGGCCTTCCAGTTTGATCCAGCCTTCGCGCGCCGTGGCTTTCACGGACAACTGATCTTCGAGCGCCTGCAAGTTGCGCGGGTCATTGTTGAAAAGCTGCTGAGCGAAGCGGGCGTTCTCGAAGTGAAGGGTCTCGGAAGGCATCAGTTGAATTTCAAATTTGAGATTTCAAATTTCAAATTCTAGGCCGCGAACGCTTCGCGGAGGCGGGCGGCGACATCGGCGAGCGCTTCCGGCAAAACCCGCGTGTCCGCAATCACCGGCATGAAGTTGGTGTCGCCCTTCCACCGCGGCACGACGTGCATGTGCAAATGCTCCACGATGCCCGCGCCCGCGACTTTCCCCAGGTTCATTCCGATGTTGAACCCATCGGGTTTCATCACGCGCCGCAGGACTTCCACGCTGCGCCGCACCAGTTTCATCAGATCCCCGAGCTCCTCGTCGGTCAAATCGTTCAGTTCCGCGGTTTGCTTGTAAGGCACGACCATCAGGTGGCCGCCGTTGTAAGGGAAGGTATTCAACACGGCGTAGCAGGTCCGTTCGCGGCAGACGATGAAGTGGGCCGCGTCGTCGCTCGACTGGGCGATACGCGTGAACAGGGAGTGATCCGACGGCGGAGATTTCGGCGCCCGAATGTAATCGATCCTCCAGGGGGCATGCAATAATTCCATGCCGGGAACGCTAGGCGCGGGGCGGCGGATTGTCAAAAGGGGAAGGTGAACCTCTGGGATTCTCGTTCTGAGGACAGACTGGAGCGCGCAGCCCGCATGTAGAGTTCAGGCTTTAGCTGGTTTTGTGCGCTGGCCAGCTAAGGGTCCGTGCAAAAATAACTTTGGATTTTGCTGGAGGCTGTTTGGCTCTCTGGCTAGGCGCGAGCGACGTGCAGACCCGCCGCGGTCTGTAAGGAGCGAGCAACAACGCCAGAGAGCCAAACAGCCCCAGCCCTTCGGGGCGGGGCGGCGCCGGGCCTGCTGCTTCGTCGTGCGCTCGGTCACAGCCCGCTGCGGGGATGCTCCCTCGCTCTCTCCTCGCCGCAGGCCAGGCGGCACTCCCGCCAAAATCCGAAGTTATTTTTGCACGGACCCTAAGTGGTCCGTTTCGTAAATACGCTCACGTTCGTTGCGCCCAATTTGGCCTGGGGCAAGGCGCGACGAGCGAGCATCCCCCGCCAGTGGGGCTGTGAC